>ERZ1026854.88-NODE-88-length-65332-cov-6.622164_pt1 | contig 65332 bp, 63 predicted proteins | sample MGYA00380157_ERZ1026854 | MGnify/ENA primary metagenome ERZ1026854 (study PRJEB33269, sample SAMEA4719793) | human gut metagenome | biome: human-associated habitat; feature: organic feature; material: feces | place: Cameroon | collected 2013-10 ...
CGAGATTCCTCTACGTCTCGTGGGCTCGGAGATGTGTATAAGAGACAGGATAATAATAAGGCGGGTAAAAGCAGCAAATGTTTTTACTCGCTTTATTCTATTATACAGAGACTTTGTTAAAAGCATAACTCACAGTAGTGTACACAATGCACAAAATAGAAGGCGACAAATTATAAAAATGCACGAAAATGTGTTTTGAGCGTACTTTTTGCTGAAAATGAGTTGACAAATTCGTTGTATCGAAGTATTATAAAATCACGATATGGAACGGATTCCACAAAAAGAACATAAAGTAACGGACTTGAATTTATTTTTTTTGAAGAATATGGAACGCGTTCTACAAAATTTCCTTTCGCGCGGTGGAAATAGAGCTTAAAGCTTAAAAGGAGGATAATTAAAATGAAAAAAACCATTAGTTTAGCTATGGCAGCAGCACTTGCAGTTTCAGGAGCAGTAACAACTGTACCGGTATTCGCAGACGATGTAACAAATATCACAATCTGGAGTCCAACAGATACAGAAGAAATCGAAGCATGGTGGGTAGAGAAACTTGACGCCTGGAACGCAGAACACCCGGATATTCAGGTAAGCCGTGAAGCAATCGACCGTTCTGATTCTTACGCTTACGATAATAAAATCGCTACAGCAGTTACATCCAATGATCTTCCGGATATCTTCTATGTAGATGGACCGCAGGTTTCCTATTACGCAGCTAATGGAATCTCAGTTCCGCTTGATGACTATTTTACAGATGATGATAAAGCAGATTTTGTAAATTCTTCAATGACACAGAATACATATGATGGCAAATTATATGCTGTAGGTGCAACAGAATCTTCCGTAGCATTCTACTACAACAAAGATTACCTCAAAGAATGCGGCGTAGATACAGATGATCTTGATTCCCGTACTCTTGAAAATCCACTTACATGGTCTGAGGTTGCAGAGATCGCAGAAAAATGCACCACAGATGATTATGTAGGAACACACATCATCATGGACCACGGCGAAGGACTTCCATATGCACTTGAGCCAATGTATCAGTCAGCTGGAAAAGATTACATCAGTGAAGATGGTAAAGAAGCAGACGGATATGTAAACAGTGAAGAAGCAGTGAACACAACAACATGGCTTGCAGACCTGATCGCAAAAGGATATGCAAACATTGAGCCGATCACAGATGAATTCCTCAACGGTGCATGCGCTACAATGCTTGGTGGATCATGGGATGTAGCTACTCTTGAAAAGAGTGCAGACTTTGACTGGGGCGTAACTTACTATCCGGTAAATGATGATACTAAAAAAGCAGTTTCTCCATGTGGTGACTGGTCAGCTGCAATTTCCAAAGACTGTGAGAACGTAGATGCAGCTGGTGAATTCCTGGCATGGTTAATGAACACAGACAATGTTGCAACATATGCAGCAGCAATCGCAAAACCGGCAACACGTGTTTCTGCTTATGATACAGATGCTATGGCAGATTATAAAGAAGGACCGCGTGCTCTGTTTAAAGAACAGCTTGAGAATACAGCAGTTCCGCGTCCGAGAACACCTTCCTATGCTACATTCTCCGCAGCATATGCAGAAGCTATGACAAACATCTTCTCTGATGCATCCAGTGCAGGTGAAGTTGATACAGATTATGTTCAGTCTGAACTTGATACAGTTGCTGAAACATTTACAGAAGATTATGAGACATACTATGCTGAATAAATAAACAGTAGAAATGCAGGATATACAGCCGCATCGCTCTGCGGTGCGGCTGTCCCTATGTAAAAATCTTTTTATAGACAAGGGGGAAAGGTTATGAATAAGGCAAAACTCAGTGGTCGTAAGCGTGATGAGAGACGTGCTGCTTATTTGTTTGTTGCACCGGCAGTGATCCTGCTGATCGCATTCCTTGTAGTACCAATGATCTACACAGTTTACTTTTCCGGATTTAAATATCAGATTATGAGACCGGATGCAACAAGCTTTATCGCGTTTGACAACTATCAAAAACTTTTCGGTGACAAGAACTTCTGGGCTGCACTGAAGAATACAGTATACTTTACAGTTATCGTAGTTCCTGTACAGTGTGCACTCGCACTTGGTCTGGCACTTCTTGTTTCCAAGAAATTCCGCGGAGTAGCTGTTTTCCGTACCATGTACTTTGCACCGCAGCTTACTTCTATGGTTGTTATCTCTGTATTGTGGTCAGTACTTTACAATGCAAACCCGAATACAGGTCTGATCAACTCTATTCTTGTATCACTTGGAATGAGCCCGATCAAATTCCTGAGCGATGCCAATACAGCGATGAATTCCATCATCTTTATGTCTGCATGGCAGGGTGCCGGTTATCAGATGATGATTTTCCTGGCAGGACTTCAGGGAATTCCAAGAGATCAGTACGAAGCAGCATCTGTAGATGGTGCTACAAAATTCAAACAGTTCCTTTACATCACTCTTCCAGGACTGAAGGGAACTATTAAATACGTAATCATGATCACTATGATCCAGGCAATGAAACTCTTCACACAGCCATACATTATGACAAAGGGTGGTCCGAAGAACTCCACGAAAACTCTGGTTTACTATATTTACGACCAGGGCTTCCAGAAAGGTAACTTTGGTTATGCCTGCTCTATTGCAACTGTATTCTTTATGATCGTTGTATGTATGTCTATGGCGATGAAAAAAGTTACAGCGGCAACAGACTGAGAAAGGAGGATACGAACATGACTAAATCAATGAAATTTTCCGCAAAGTTCAGTAAATTTATGTTTTACTTTGCAAATATTATAATCGGAATCATTTTTGTATCACCTTTGATCTGGATGATCTCCGCATCTCTGAAACCAGAAGCAAAAATCTTTGCAAATATGTCATCTCTGACAACATTTCTTCCTGTGCAGGCATCTCTGGATAACTATGCAGAAGTATTTTCCAGACTGAATCTTCCACAGGTATTTAAGAACACACTGCTTTACATTGCTCTGATCCTTGTTTTGGATCTGCTTGTAAACTCCATGTGTGGATACGCTCTGGCTAAGTTTGAATTCAGAGGCAAAAAAGCAATTTTGAACCTGGTAATCGCTCTGATGGTACTTCCTATGGAAGCTATTATGCTTCCGCTGTATATCGAGATGTCTCAGCTTGGCTGGGTAAATACTCTGGCAGCACTGGTTGTTCCTTTTGTGGCAAAATGTTTCTCTATTTATATGTTCCGGCAGTTCTTCTGTGATGTTCCGGATGACCTGATCGAAGCTGCGGCAATTGACGGATGCAGTCCAATCAGAACATTCTTCCAGATCGTTATGCCGATCTCCAAAACAGTATATGCAACCGTATTTATCCTTGACTTTGTATCTCACTGGAACGACTTCATGTGGCCATTCCTTGTAATGACAGGTGAAGATAAACGTACGATCCAGCTTGCAGTACAGTCCTTCTTTGGAACAAAACCGGTCCATTACAGTGCGATCATGGCAGCCCTCGTAGTATCTGCGATCCCGATGATCATCATGTTTATCTTCATGCAGAAATACTATGTTGAAGGTATTGCATCATCCGGAATTAAAGGTTGATGGAAAACAGTAATAACAGGGAGATAAAGTATTATGAGTAAAGAGAAATTAATGAGAGCAAGACAATTTGAGCAGGAACAGTTAAAGAAAATTTCTCCGGAAGAACGTCCCTGCTATCATGTGACAGGCGGTTCCGGATGGATCAACGATCCAAATGGATTCTCCTTTTATAAAGATGAATACCATCTGTTTTATCAGTATCATCCGTATTCAAATGAATGGGGACCGATGCACTGGGGACATGTGACGAGTAAGGATCTTATTACCTGGGAGAGACTTCCGCTTGCTATGGTTCCGGAAGAATCCTATGATAATTTCGGATGCTTCTCAGGAAGTGGTCTGGAACTTCCGGATGGCCGACATCTTCTGATGTATACCGGAGTTGGATATGTAAGCGATATTCCAATGGCAAACGGAGAACTTCCAACTCATCAGACACAGTGTCTGGCAGTTGGTGATGGAACAGATTATGAAAAATATGAAAAGAATCCGGTCATTACCGGCGAGGATATTCCGGCAGGCGGAAGTAAGGTTGATTTCCGCGATCCTAAGATCTGGAAAGATGAAGATGGATTTTATTATGCAGTCATTTCCAATATGACAGATGATGGAAACAGTCGAATCCTTCTTTTCAGAAGTGAGGATGCGTTTGAGTGGAAATATGTATCCGTACTTGATCACAGTGATGAGAGACTTGGAAAAATGTGGGAATGCCCGGATTTCTATGAAGTAGACGGCAAGCATGTTCTGGTCGTAAGTCCGATGGCGATGATGCCGGAAGGTCTGAAGTTCCATGTAGGACACAGTGTTATTTATCTGACAGGAACTTATGATAAAAAGACACATCAGTTCATCAGAGAGGATGTACAGCCGCTCGACAGTGGAATTGATTTCTACGCTCCACAGACTATGCTGACACCGGATGGAAGACGTGTGATGATCGCCTGGATGCAGGCATGGCCGAATTCCAAATTTGTTCCGGATGGTGTGAAATATTTTGGACAGCTGACAGTTCCGAGAGAAATCAATTACCGAAAAGGAAAACTCATTCAGCAGCCGGTTCGTGAGATTGAAAATTATCGTGGAGAACATGTTCGTTATGAAAATGTGGAAATCTCCGATGAAACTGTTCTGAATGGTGTGGACGGACGTGTACTTGACATGACAGTGAAGCTGAAAGTAACAGACGAATTTAAGAAATTCACGATAAAACTTGCAGCAGATGAAACGTATGATTCTACAATCACTTATGATCCGGTAAAAGAAGTTCTCTCTCTTGACCGCAGCCGCAGTGGATATATGTATGACATCCTTCATACAAGAGATATTCAGGTGAAGCCAGTAGGCGGTGAAGTGACTTTAAGAATTCTTATGGACAGATTCAGCGTAGAGATTTTTATCAATGACGGAAGTCAGACTGCAACTATGGTACTGTTTACTCCACAGGAGGCAGATAATATCAGCTTTGCAGCAGATGGAAAAGCTCAGATAAGCGTTGATAAATACACCCTTACCTTTTAATTAAAATATATGAGAGAAGGCAGACGATGCATTACGCTCGCCTGTCTTTTTTCAATTATATGAAGTGTATTTTCCTGTGCATGGAAGTTAAACTGTGCTATACTAAATGGCGAAATAATTGTCAGCAGACAGTGAGAATTCATCAGGGAGACTTTTCAACTGAGAGAAATAATATATAGAAAGAAGGACATGACATCATGAGTGAGACAAGAAAACTCTATTATGAAGATGTATACATAAAAGAATTTAAGGCAAAAGTCCTGGAATGCCGGGAAGGTAAAAAGGGATTTGAGATCGTTCTGGATCAGACGGCTTTTTATCCTGAGGGAGGCGGACAGCCATGTGACCTGGGAACACTTGATACAGTTGAAGTTCTGGATGTACAGGAAAAAGACGGAGAAATCATTCATTATACAAAAGAAGCAGTTGAGCCAGGAAAGGAAGTTGTCGGAAAGATTGACTGGGACAGAAGATTTGATCTTATGCAGCAGCATTCCGGAGAGCATATTGTGAGTGGACTTGTGCACGAGGCTTATGGATATAATAATGTTGGTTTCCACATGGGAAGTGATGTGATCACGATCGATCTGAGTGGTGTATTGAATGAGGCGCAGCTTGCTGAGATTGAGGCAGAAACCAATCGTAAGATCTGGGAAAACAGTCCGGTTGAGATTACATATCCGTCCAGAGAAGAACTGGACAAACTGGATTACCGAAGCAAAAAAGAACTGACAGGACAGGTGCGTCTGGTACGTTTTCCGGGATCTGATCTCTGTGCATGCTGTGGAACTCATGTGACACATACAGGTGAAATTGGGGCAGTCAAGCTTCTGACAGTTGAAAATTTCCATGAGGGAATCCGGCTGACTATGATCTGTGGTAAAAGAGTCATAGATTATCTTAATATGATCAATGACCAGAATCGTCAGGTATCTGTACAGCTTTCAGCAAAGATTGGAGAGACTGCAGCAGCTGTTGCCCGCCTGCAGGATGAAAATTTCCGTCTGAAAGGTCAGCTCAGCCATATGTTTAATGAACTCTGTGCAGCTGAGTCTCAGAAGTGGGAAGGTGCAGGCAGTGTCCTTCTCTTTTATGACGGACTGGAAGCAGATCAGGTGCGCAGAATGACTGATGCCGTTATGCAGAAATGCAGTGGCTGTTGTGCTGTGTTTTCTGCAAATGGTGATGGTAGCTATAAGTATGCAATCGGGGAACTGGACGGTGACCTGCGTCAGTTCACAAGAGAAATGAATGAAGCTCTGAATGGACGTGGCGGCGGAAAACCGTTCTTTGTACAGGGATCTGTCAGGGCTTCTGAAGAAGAGATTCGTCAGTTTTTCAGACAGTGATCTGTGAGGTGCGGAGTATGTTTGGAGAGTGTCATGCACATGCATTGATGAATGGTGTGAATTATCGGGAAGCAGTGAAATTACACAAAGAAAAAGTAAACGAAGCGGCAGTCAGAAATGGTCTTAAGGCATATAGAGATGCAAAAGTTTCATTTGTAAGAGATGGAGGAGACCCATATGGTGTCTCCGAGCTTGCCGCGAAGCTTGCTCCTGAATATGGAATTGATTATCGTACACCTGTTTTTGCTATCCATAAAAACGGACACTATGGATCCATTGTAGGTCGTCGATTTGATAATCTGAAAGAGTTTCACCAGAGAGTTCTGGAAGCAAAAGCAGCCGGAGCGGATTTTATCAAGATCATGACAACAGGACTGCTTGATTTTAAGAATCATGGAAAAGTGACGGGGACACCGCTTGAGACTGAAGAGGTCAGAGAAATGGTCCATATTGCACATGAAGAAGGATTTGCAGTCATGAGTCACACAAATGGTGTATATGGAAGCAGAGCAGCAATCGAGGCCGGAGTGGACAGTCTGGAACATGGTAATTATATGGATGAAGAAACGGTTGTCATGCTGGCAGAGAGCAGTACTATCTGGGTGCCGACACTTGTGACAGTACGAAACCTTATAGGATGTGGCCGGTATGAAGACGAGGTATTGAAACCAATCGCAAAGAAGGCAGAAGAACTGGTGCGTACGGCTTTTGAGAAAAAAGTGAAGGTGGCGCTGGGAAGTGATGCCGGTGCATACATGGTTCCTCATGGAAAGGGAATCTGTCAGGAATATGAAGCTTTTTGCCAGATTCTGGGAGATACAGTGGAGATGAGGGAATGGCTCCGAAATGGAGAGAAAGAAATCAGAGAAAGATTTCGAAGAAAATGATCATGACCGGATGTCATGCAATGAGAGAAAATATGAAACAGAAGACCTGTGATCATGCAGAATCACAGGTCTTCTATTTTTAATGCTTTGTAAATATTTGTCTTTCGGGAGTCGGCAGGATTGAAGGTGATTTTTACGGAACTGCCTGTAAGTAATCCACCGGTAGATTCATTGGCTGCGTTTTCTGTGTTGCATGTAATATTCACACCATCATAGGTAAGAAGTGTGATCGTATTGGCAGTAGAGGCAATGATCTCTCCGGATATGCTGAATTTGGTACTGCGCTCACTTAATTTCTCAGGAATCTCACCGGTAATCCCGAGAATGCTGATGCCATCCAGCGTGGTTCCGTTAAAATCACCGGTATAGGTAATGTTGACATGCGAACCATTTTCTATTCCGCCGCTGAAGTAGCATGGAATCGCAGACATATCCACGTTCAGAAGACTGGAAGTGTTTTCAACAGATACCTGGAGAACATTCGTCTGGACACTCTGAATTACTGCACGGAGACGATTTTCCTTTTTGACCTCAACGCCTTCCTGAGGCGCAGGAGTCGGTGTCGGAGACGGAACATCAAGCGGGTCAATATCGGAAATACTGTAGACTTTCACATGAGAACCGTCAAGAACATTTGGGTTATCCTGAGAAACAGGAGCAAAGTCCCCTTTATAGTGCAGATAGACTCGTTTTCCCTTCTTAATACCACTCTGATAATATTGTTCAGCACCTGTGATTGGAAAGGTAACGGTTTTGCCTTTTTTTAATTTGAGTGTAATGGAATTGGCAGTCAGCTGCTGTACTTTTCCGTTTGTGGTGTTTTCTTTTGCCTGTGAACTGCTGTGATAATCATCGACAACCTTAAGAGCACGGACGGCTCCGGTATCGGTGCTGTTGAGCTGTCCTTCATAAATCACACTGACAGCATCACCACAGATCATTCCGTTTGTGCATTCCAGAGTTGCCTGGGATATGTCAAAAACATAAGTGTCCGAATCACTGACAAGAGTGAGTTGATTGCCGGTAAAGTCCTGGAGTGTGCCGCGTATTTCGTCCATATATACACGAGGGGTTTCCGGATGGATATCCTGAACTTCAGGATCATTGGAAGATGCAAATCTGTCAATTACGTTTCCGAGACTGCAGCCGGAAAGTGCGGTCAGAAAAATGGAACCGATACAGACTGCCAGTATTTTTTTCATGATTCTCCTTTCTGTGCAGCAGCCTCAGGCTGAACACGGAACCAGTAAGTATAGAAATCAGTGAAGCCAAGAGATGCATACAGTCGTTTGGCAGCTGTGTTTCCCTGGACAACCTGAAGATAAGCATTCACAGCGCCTTTTTTCATGCCTTCTGTGAGAAGAGCCGTACAAATCTGGCGGGCAAATCCCTGGCCACGGTATTCTTCCTTTACATGGATCGCATAAATTCCGATGTAGTCACGGTCCAGAATACCAAGTCCGGTAGCAATTATTTTGCCGTTTTTCCAGACAGAAGCACAGATTGTTTCTTTGGGGATGGCACGGTACATAGATGGAACTACGGAACGGTGGATGGGATTGGTCATCCTCTTCAGATCAAAAAGACTGGTGATCCAGATATCCGGAATTTCATCGGTAATCGTTACAGATGAAAAAGGTGCAGTCAGATCTGCGTCATTCAAATGCAGAGTCATGACTTCCGTGACGTGCTGGATTTCATAGCCACGATTTTCGAGAGTATAATCGAAATCGGGGGATACCAGAGGACTGATCTTGAAGATGGCAGGTGATCCCAGACGTTTATAAACATTTTCGCAGTAGGCAACCTTTTCGCGCCATGGAAGAGTAGAATTTCCAAATTGTTCCACACTGTTGGTACGGTGTGTATAGAAATAAGAAAATCGCAGGATCCAGCCGTCATAGAGCTCTACTTTGTGAGAGGGCCAGGCATTCAGCGACATATCTTCGATTTTTTTGATGTTTTTTTCCATGATAAAAAAGATCCTTTCTGCAGTGTACTTTTGCTGTTGTTTTTATTATAGCGAACAGATATGGAATGTGCAACTACAGTACGGTCAGTGTTCACGTTCAGAAAGTGCTTTTATTGATGTTATGTATTCCGTCGGAGTCATTCCTGCAATTTTTTTGAACTGTCTGGAGAAGTAATGAATCGAAGAATATCCCAAAAATTCCGAAATCTGTGTGAAATTCATCTGGTTTTCACGGATTAGCTGTTTGGCATACGTGATTTTTAAACGGAAAAAGAACTCCATGGCACCACACTGATGCTGTTCCTGGAACATTTTCTGCAGCTGGGAACGTCCGATCATATTGTCATGGCACAGGTCGTAGAGGGTAATCGTTTCCCGGATATGATCCTCCATATAAGCGATCACCCTTTTATATACAGCAGAATTATTTTTCAGATTTACAAATTTATCGAGTGGTACAGCCGTCGAAGGAGAAGAATTTCTGCGGATCATATAAATCAGCATCTGTTCGAGATAAAGGCGGATCAGCTGTGGGGAACCGAACATAAACTCGTCTTTTTTGATCATTTTTTCTGTATAAGGATCGTCCAGAGGAGTAGCTATGCAGCGTCTTGCTTCTGCGATCAGCATTCCCATCAGATTTCTCTCAGAATCAGTCAGTTTCAGCAGCTTTTTTTCAAAAAATTTCATACACGGGGAAGTACATTCAAAAGAAACTACCACAATATTAGGAGCAGTATTTCCGATAGCGGTCAGGGTATGAAATTCATTTGGTTTATGAAAAATAATCTGCCCGTTAGTCAGATGATAGATTCCGTCATCGGTCTTTATTTCGGCTTTTCCCTTGTCTACACACTGAAATTCCCAGAAGTCATGACGTTCCCCGGCAAAATGGAAATCGCTTTTGTATTCAAAATAATGGATTGTGTAAATACGTTCGATATGGATATCTTCATCCAGATACATACTCTCAAAAGCCATGAATGTGTTACCTCCCCCAATGAGTGTTTTGTACAATTATATACTAAAAAGAAAAGAAAAACCAGATAAAAACGAACTTTCGTACAAAAGAATTGGACGTTTGTTCAAATACTATTTGTGCAAAAATGATAAGATAAAATACACAAAGTGAAATAATTGTTGAAAATCAACAAAAGCGAAGAGGACGAAAAAGAAAAGCCAAAACCGACAAAGGAGGAAGAAGGTTATGGGAATGAAGAAAAAAATGCTTAGTGCAACATTATGTGCAGTTATGGTTGGTGCACTTGCAGCGCCGACATTCACTGTTCAGGCAGCGGATGACACATTAGTTTACTGGTCAATGTGGGAATCTACAGAACCTCAGGGACAGGTGATCCAGGAAGCAGTTGATGCTTATTCAGCAGAGACAGGTGTTAAGGTAGACCTTCAGTTTAAAGGACGTACCGGAAACCGTGAAGCACTTCAGCCTGCACTTGATGGAGGCACACAGATCGATATTTTTGACGAAGATATCGACCGTGTAAATGGAATGTATGGCAAATATCTTCTGGATCTGGAAGATCTTGCAAAAGATAATGATTATGAAGCAACTGCAAATGCAGGTCTGATGGCAGCCTGCCGTGAAGCCGGCGGCGGCACATTAAAGACTATTCCATATCAGCCGAACGTATTTGCTTTCTTCTATAATAAAGATCTGTTTGATCAGGCAGGCATTACAGAAGAACCAAAAACATGGGATGAATTCAAAGAAGTATGCCAGAAGTTAAAAGATGCAGGAATCACACCAATGACTATGGATGATGCTTATGCAACATGTGTGATCGGATATCATCTTGCAAGACTGGTTGGCGAAGACAAAGTAAAAGAAATCGTAACAGAAGGTAAATGGGATGATCCGGCAGTTCTTCAGATGGCACAGGATATCGAAGAACTTGCATCTAATGGATATTATTCAGAAATGGTTGGTTCCAACGTATGGCCGGCAGGTCAGAATACAGAGCTTGCTCTTGGAACAGCTGCTATGTATCTGAATGGTTCCTGGTTACCGAATGAAGTTAAAGAGATGGCCGGCCCTGATTTCAAATGGGGATGCTTTGCATATCCGGAACTGACAGACGGTGCAAACGGAACTGAAACAAACAACTTTGGTGCACAGGTATTTGGTATCAACAAAGATACAAAACTTGCAAAAGAAGCGTTTGATCTGGTTACATTCATCACAAAAGGTGAATACGATAAGAAACTGGCAGATGAATCCGTAGGTATCCCGGCTGATACAACAAACACAGAATGGCCGGAAATGGTTGCCTGCACAAAACCTGTTATCGATGCAAGCACCAACCGTTTCACATGGGCATGCGGCGTAGAATCCAACGTAGATATGACACCGGTTATCAAAGAAAACTTCATTAAATTAATGGCTGGTTCCATGACAGCAGACGAATTTGTTTCTGCTATGCAGGACGCAGCGAAATAAATAACGAATTTATAAAGATGGTGGCATCGTGTTTACGCTGCCGCCATCTTTTTTGAGTTAACGGCATTCAGCAGAGGAGGTATTTTCTTGAAGAAGAACAAAACGATGATTGTTGTATTTCTGACTCCGGCAGTGTTGCTGTTTCTGGGAATCTTTCTTTATCCGATTATCAGAACAGTCATTATGAGCTTTTTCAGAATCGACGGAGTTACAGATTCCATGGATCTGTGGAAATTCGAGGGATTTGGAAACTATGTGAAGCTGATGAATACCAGCCTGTTCAAAACCTCATTTTTTAACCTGTTTCGCATCTGGCTTGTTGGCGGGCTGGTGGTAATGAGTCTGTCTCTTTTGTTTGCAGTTATTCTTACCAGTGGCATCCGTGGAAAGAAACTTTTCCGTGCTATTATTTATATGCCGAATATTGTCAGTGCAGTAGCACTTGCAACTATGTGGCTGCAGTACGTGTACAGCCCAAGATATGGTCTGCTGAAAGAGTTTTTTACAGCACTTCATCTGGATAATCTGGCGAAAATCCAGTTTCTGGATAACGATCATAAATTCTGGGCGCTGCTTTTTGCATACTGCTTCGGAATGGTTGGCTACCATATGCTGATCTGGCTCAGTGGTATTGAGCGTATCAGCCCGGAATATTATGAAGCGGCAACGATTGACGGAGCAACCAAACCGGCACAGTTCCGTTATATGACACTTCCTTTGTTAAAGGGAGTATTTAAGACAAATATTACCATGTGGTCTGTAAGCAGTGTAGGTTTCTTCGTATGGTCACAGCTTTTCTCCACAGTAACCGCAGACACACAGACCATTACTCCTTACGTTTATATGTACATGCAGATCTTTGGTGGCGGAAATACAGTCACAGAACGAAATGCAGGTCTGGGAGCTGCAATCGGTGTACTGCTCAGTATCTGTGTGGTAATTGTATTTGTAATCTGTAACCGAGTGATCAAAGATGATGATCTGGAATTCTAAGGAGGGATGAGAAATGGCAAAAGAAAAAGAGGCACGCAAATCCTTTAATCTGAAGAAAGAAATGAAGCTTCTGCCTGGATATATCATCCTGCTGATCTGGGTGATCTTCACCATAGCACTTCTGGGCTGGGTATTTGGCGCAAGTTTTTCTACTACAGCAGAAATCTTTCAGGGGAAAGCTCTGAAGTTCGAATCAGGTTTTCATTTTGAAAACTATGCGAAAGCATGGAATGGAGCCGGTGTTGCCGGATTCTTCGGAAACTCTCTGATTTATTCCGTGATTTCCTGTACACTCCTTATTCTGGTTTGTGCACCGGCAGCCTATGTACTGTCAAGATTTGACTTTATTGCAAACAAATTTATCCAGACAAGTTTTGTATCTGCTATGGGCGTTCCGGCAATCATGGTAGTCCTTCCGCTGTTCAGTATTATCTCAGGTATGGGAATTCTGAACAATGTTGCGCTGGGACGGACAGTGCTGATCATATTGTATGTGGGTATCAATGTACCGTATACTACAATTTTCCTGCTTACATTTTTCAGTAATATTTCCAGAACCTATGAGGAAGCAGCTGCAATTGACGGATGTCCTCCGATGAAAACCTTCTGGAAGATTATGTTTCCTATGGCGCAGTCAGGAATTGTAACTGTAACTATTTTTAACTTTATTAATATCTGGAATGAATATTTCCTGTCACTGATCTTTGCAAGCTCAGACAAGCTGAAACCTGTTGCACCTGGACTTTATGGAATGATCAACTCCATGAAATACACAGGTGACTGGGCCGGAATGTTTGCAGCGGTAACCATCGTATTCCTGCCGACATTTATTCTGTATATCTTCCTGTCAGAGAAGATCATTGGCGGTGTTACCGGTGGTATCAAAGGATGATTCCAGGAGCACACTTTGATCTAAAAATATAGTATAACGGAGGAATAGTCGAGTGGAAATCAGTCAAGAAATAAAAAACACCATCAATGCATTTGATCTGGAGGGAACTCTGACAGAATGCGTTCCTTATGGAAGCGGACATATCAATGATACATATCGTCTGACTTATGATACAGGTAAGCATTATATTCTTCAGAGAATGAATAAGAGTATTTTTACAAAGCCTGTAGAACTGATGGAGAATGTCAGTGGAGTTACTGCCTGGCTGAAGAAGAAAATTCAGGAGGCCGGCGGAGATGTAGAAAGAGAGACACTGAACATTGTAATGACCAGAGAAAATCTGCCGTATTATGTAGATGAAGAAGGCGAGTACTGGAGAGTTTATCTGTTTATTGAAAATGCAACCTGTTATGATATGGTAAAAGATGAGGATGATTTTTATCAGAGCGCGGTTGCCTTTGGACATTTCCAGAGACTGCTTGCAGATTATCCTGCCGAGACTCTTCATGAGACAATCGTAAATTTCCATAACACGGTGGACAGACTGGACAAGTTCAAAGCAGCTGTGGAAAAAGATGTATGTCACAGAGCAGCTGAGGTGGAAAAAGAAATCCAGTTTGTGCTGGACCGCACAGATCTGGCACATGTTTTGTGTGATATGCAGGAGCAGGGAAAACTGCCATTGCGTGTTACACATAATGACACCAAGTTGAATAACATTATGATCGATGATGCAACCGGAAAAGCAATCTGTGTTATCGACCTTGATACGGTAATGCCGGGACTTTCTGTGAATGATTTCGGTGATTCCATCCGCTTTGGTGCAAGTACCGGAGCAGAAGATGAGAAAGACCTGACAAAGATATCCTGCGACCTGCACCTGTATGAAGTTTATGTCAAAGGCTTCATAGAAGGATGCGCCGGGGCACTGACTGAGACAGAACTGGATATGCTTCCGATGGGTGCGATCCTTATGACTTTTGAATGCGGAATGCGATTCCTGACAGACTATCTGGAAGGGGATCATTACTTCAAAATTCACAGAGAGGGTCATAATCTGGATCGCTGCAGAACACAGTTCAAGCTGGTAAAAGATATGGAAGAAAAACTTCCGCAGATGAAGGAAATTGTAAATAAGTATAAATAATCAAATAATCATTGATGCGCACATGTAAAAGTCCTGCAATCCACATGAACCGTGGATTGTGGGATTTTTCATGTAACAGGAAATTACTTCGCTTTGTTATTTTGTTTTGTTCCTGCTGTCACAAAAGCAGAGAATTTGACGAACGAATTTTCTTTACAAAGCAGTCACGTGCAGTCTATAATAAGTTCACCAGAAATCTTCTGGTATTCACCCCGTCGGTTCAGACGGAAAATCCCTTTTTATTATCATTTTTTATACAATTGCATACAGAAAGGAGTGTGGTTGGTGTTATTGTCAGCAGAATATTGATTCTGATGATCACCGGAGTTGCTGTTTTGATGGATCTGTATCAGATGAAGATAAAAAACAGCTGGATCCTGTTTTCTCTTGCTGCCGGATTTGCTTATGATCTGTGGCGTGGAGGATGGAATGGGACAGCATTTTTTATTTCAGGAACAGGAATCCCACTGGTGATCCTTGGCTGGCTGTTTTATTTTCGAATGCTTGGTTCCGGCGATATTAAACTGTTTTGTGTACTGGGAGGAATTATGGGACCGGTACATATCCTGTGGTGTATCTGGTATGCATTTCTGACAGGAGGAATCCTTTCTCTGACTGTTCTGATCTTCTGTGGCGGTTTCAGCCAAAGACTTCATTATCTGATGAACTACATAAATGATTATATCCGGACGGGCAAACGAAAAGCTTACTGCCGGAATGGTAACAGATGGGAAAATATCCATTTTACCGTTCCGATTTTTATGAGTGTGATGTTGTACATGGGAGGTATGTATTGAAAAAACAAGTTTTTGCAGTCTGTGATCTGGAGGCAGAATATGCCCGCAATTTCATGGATTATCTGAATCAGAAAAAAAACATTCCATTTGAGATCCAGGCTTTTACAAGTGTGGAAAGCTTTGTGGCATATGCCGAAAAAAATCCTGTTGAACTGCTGCTGATCTCAGCAGAAGCAATGTGCCATGAAGTAGGAGAACTGGATATTGGAAAAATCGTTATCCTGACAGAAGGAAGCACGCCGAAGGAATTAGAAAACTATACCGGTGTATATAAATATCAGGCATCTTCAGATGTCGTAAGAGAAGTGATGGCCTGTTATGGTGCAGAGAAGGCAATTTTTCCTGTACAGCTTCCGGTATTGAAGAAGACGACGGAGGTATTGGGAGTATATTCGCCGCTGGGAGGGTGCCTTCAGACCTGTTTCGCACTTACACTGGCCCAGATCCTCGGAAAAGAAAAGAATGTGCTTTATCTGAACCTGGAAGAATATGCCGGCTTTGAAAAACTGATGCAGAAGAAATTTTCGCATACACTCAGTGATCTGCTGTATTTTGCAAAGCAGAAAAGTACCGTTATCACAGTAAGAATGAACAGTATGATACAGAGTATGGGAGATATGGATTTTATTCCACCGGTACAGTCACCGGAAGACATCAGAGGAACTTCCTGGCAGGACTGGGAACATCTCTTACAGGAAATCATTCTTCACAGTTCTTATGAGGCGATTGTGCTTGATATAGGAAATGGGATCGAAGAAGTTTTTCAAATGCTTGATATGTGTACGACCGTATATACGCCAATAAAAACAGATGTAATGTCGAGATGCAAGATAGAACAGTTTGAGGAACTTCTCGGAGTACGGGATTATACACAGGTTCTGACCCGAATGATAAAACTGGAACTGCCCTGTGGGCAGGAGATACTGGCAGAACCATTTCGCGCAGAGCAGCTTGTCTGGGGGACGCTGGGCAATTTTGTACGAGATCTGCTTGGAAAGGATGAAATATGAGCAGGGAAAATTTCCAGATACTTCGAGGCCTTTTGATGGAAAAACTGGATCTTGCGAGGGAACTGACAGACGAAGAAGTTCTGGAAGAAATCGATACGCTGATTCTGGAGAAGATGAGAGATTCCTGCCTTTCACTCAGGGAGAAAATTCAGCTTCGGCAGGAATTATTTCATTCTGTAAGAAAGCTGGATGTACTTCAGGAACTGATCGAGGATGAAACGGTAACAGAGATCATGGTGAATGGTCCCGATGCCATTTTTGTGGAACGCTCCGGTAAGCTTTCACGTTGGGAAAAAACATTTACATCCGGAGAAAAGCTGGAGGATGTCATTCAGCAGATTGTCGGAAGGTGCAATCGGGTGGTCAACGAATCAATGCCTATTGTGGATGCCCGGCTGGAGAACGGTGCCAGAGTGAATGCGGTGGTTCGCCCGGTTGCATTGAACGGACCGATACTGACGATACGACGCTTCCCGGATACACCGATCACAATGGAAAAGCTGATCGCGTTGGGAAGTCTGCCGCCAGAATGTGCGGAATTTCTGAAGGTGCTGGTGAAAGCAAGATATTCTATGGTTATTGGCGGAGGTACCGGAAGTGGAAAAACAACGTTTCTGGGTGCATTGTCAAATTACATTCCGGATGATGAACGTCTGATCACAATTGAGGACAATGCAGAACTGAAAATCCAGGGCATTCCGAATCTGGTGCGTCTGGAAGCAAAGATGGCCAATACAGAAGGCGGTTCATCTGTTACCATACGTGATCTGATCAAAACAGCTCTTCGTATGAGACCTGACAGAATCGTAGTGGGTGAAGTTCGTGGCGGAGAGGCGGTTGATATGCTGCAGGCACTGAATACAGGACATGATGGAAGTCTGAGTACAGCACATGCCAATTCTGCGGAAGACATGCTCAGCCGCCTGGAAACCATGACACTGATGGGTGTGGATCTTCCGCTCGAGGCAATTCGAAGACAGATCGCATCCGGTGTGGATATTCTGATCCATCTGGGAAGGATGCGTGATAAGAGTCGTAAAGTACTGGAGATAACAGAAGTATGTGGATATGAAGATCATGAAATAAAGACCCGTACACTGTACCGGTGGCAGGAAGGAAAAGGTCTTGTACAGATGGCATCACTTCTGAACCGGGAAAAACTGGTGCGGGCGGGAGTGACGATATGAAACAAAATTACGAAGAATATGATTTTTCAAAAACAGAGATTCTGAAATATCTGCTTCAGAGTGTAATGTTATGCGGCGTGCTGGATTATCTGTTTTACCAGAACTGGTGGCTGATGCTGCTGACTATACCAGTTGCTGTCCTGTTTATGAGGCTGAAAAAGCGAGAACTGATTCGAAAGCGGAAACACAGTCTGAATTATCAGTTCAGAGACGCTCTGAATGCATTAAGTGTAGCTGTACAGGCAGGATATTCTGTTGAAAATGCTGTAGTGGCATGTGCCAGAGATCTTGAGAGACTTTATCCGGAGGAAGCAGATATAGTAAAGGAATTTCATTATATAGAAACACAGCTGAAGGTCAGCGTTCCGGTAGAAGAACTGCTTCTGAATCTGGGCGAACGCAGTGGAATCGAAGATGTGGAGAATTTTGCCGCAGTATTTTATACAGCAAAAAGAACCGGAGGAGACATGAACCGGATCATACAGACATCGGCCAGAATGCTTGGTGATAAAATCGATGTCCAGAAAGAAATTGAGACAACGCTGGCAGCAAAGAAGGCAGAGCAGATGATTATGAGTCTGATGCCGGCAGGAATCATTCTTTACCTGAAACTGACTTCTCCGGGATTTTTAAGTGTGCTCTACGGAAATCCTTTTGGAATCTGTGCAATGACGATCTGTCTGGGGATTTATATCCTGTCTTACTGGCTGGGTCAGAGAATCGTTGCGATTGAAGTGTAGCAGATGTTTGCAGATAACAGGTACAGGAGAATGAAATATGTGGATACATCTGATTATTTTTGCTGTGGTATTTGGAGTAGTTATTGTCTGGAAGGCAGGATGGCTCAGGCTTGATGGAATTGCAGATAAAGAAAGTCTCCGTCTCTTTCTGATCGTTGCAGTCTGTGGAAATATGGTGGGGATGGCACTGACGCTGACTGCCGGCAGAGATGAGATCTGCCAGAAAAACTACAGAATTGAGAAAAGTGAAGACGGAACTCATACTGAGGAGCTTGAAGTTTCGGTAGATGGCGGAGTTCCTGAGAAATGTAATGTGCAGATTCCGGAAAAAGAAACGGATGCTGAGGAAGAGGAGACAGAGTTTGTTTCTTCTGCAGAAGTGACACGACAAAAAGAACTGAGAGAAGCTGTTGAGAAATATAATCAGGAAAAAAACGATCCGGATTATTATTATCTTCCGGATTCATGGAACGGTCAGGCTCTTCAATGGCAGAAGCCGGGAGAAAGTACAGGAACATTTCTGGCAGCACTGGCGTTATTTGCGGCAATCGTGTTAATGCTGAAGAAGGCAAAAGAGCAGCAGGAAGCACTGGCAAAGCGCGCAGAACAGCTGATGATGGATTATCCGTCTCTGATCATGAAATTTACACTTCTGATCCAGGCCGGAATGACAGTGCGGAGAGCCTTTCAGAAAATCAGTGCGGATTATCTGAAAAACTGTTCCAGAACAGGAAAGACAGGAAGATATGCGTACGAAGCAGTGACGACTGTCTGTTATGAGATGGACAGTGGTGTATCAGAACTGGAAGCATACCGAAGATTTGGAGAGAGATGTGGACAGATGAAGTATAAAACATTTTCCACGATTCTTATCCAGAATCTTCAAAAAGGTGGACATGGAATGGCAGATCTTCTGGAAAAAGAAGCTCTGGAAGCATGGGATGAAAGAAAAAGAAAGGCGAGAGTGCTGGGAGAAACAGCTGCGACAAAGCTGCTGGTTCCAATGGTTATGATGCTTGCGGTGGTGATGGCGATCATTATGATACCGGCATTCCTGTCCTTTTATGGATGACCTGGTGACAGGAATACATATGTGGGAGGTAATGCAGATGCGGAATTGTTTAAATATAGTAAAAGAATTTGTGCAGGAAGAAGATGCAGTAGGTGTTGTGGAAATCATTCTGATTCTGGTGGTACTGATCAGTCTGGTCATCATTTTTAAAGATCAGCTGACCAGTCTTGTGGAGTCGATTCTGAGTAAGATCACAAAGCAGAGTAATTCTATCTGAAAAAGGAGGAATGCAGATGGAGAAAAAAGGCAGTATTACTGTTTTTCTGGCGCTGATTCTGAGTCTTCTGCTGTCACTGGTCGTAACGGGTATGCATTCTGTACAGGTGGCTGCAGCCAGGACGCAGATTCTGAACAGTATGGATATTGGACTTTATTCTCTGTTTGGACAATACGACCGTTTTCTTCTGAAAAATTATGATCTGTTTTTTCTGGATGGCACACAGGGAGGTTCAAATCTGAATCTGGCGGCTGTCTATGATAATCTGGAATCCTATATGAAGCCGGTGCTGAAACAGAACAGTCAGAAGCTGTATCTGAAACAGGGCGGCTTTACAGGATATCGACTGGCGACCGATGAGAATGGAGAGGTTTTTTATCAGCAGGCAGTTACTTATATGAAAGATACTCTTGGAAGTCAGGGAGTACAGGCTCTTCTCAAACGCTATAAAAGTAAAGAAGATAAAGTAAAACAGGCAGAGCAGGATGGAAAACAGACAGAAGATGGAAATGCACTGGAGAATTATGATGCAGAGATGGATTCAGCGGCGCAGAAAAGTCAGGAAGCAGAAGATGCTTCGAAAAATGAAGTACCGGATGAATTCGGAGATGGAGTCACTGAGAATGAATTTACAGATGGTGAAGTGAAACCGCAGGTAATCAATCCGATTCCTGTGATACAGCGAATTCGACAGATGGGACTTCTGGGACTTGTGGTTCCGGCATCAAAAGGAATATCAGACAGGCAGGTTTATGCAAGGGAATTGTTGTCAGGACGGGACAGACAGCAGGGAATGGAAATGCCGCAAAGTGTGGCGAAGGATAATTCGGCTTCTTCGAAAGTGCTTTTTCAGCAGTATCTGATGGAACATCTTGGGAATTATACAGATCCGTCAAAGGCCGGACTTGGTTATCAGCTGGAATATCTTCTTGCAGGAAAGAAAAGTGACTACGAAAATCTGGAAAAAGTTGTAAACAGGCTGCTCCTGATCAGAGAAGGTGTCAATACTTCCTGTCTGATGGCAGATGCAGGAAAAAGGTCAGAGATCCGGACGCTTGCACTGGCAATTGCATCTGGCTTTCTGATTCCTCCGGCAGCAGTGATCATCGAGACTGCGCTTATACTTTGCTGGTCTTTCGCAGAAAGTATTCTGGATGTACGGGAACTGATGCATGGAGGAAAGGTACCTCTGACAAAGACTTCGGCAGAGTGGCAGCTTTCACTGGAAAATCTGCCGAAGCTGCTGGAAAATCTGGACAGTCAGAGAAGAAACAGTAAAAATGGAATGTCGTATAAGGATTACCTGCAGATTCTTCTTCTGTCAAAGTCAAAGAATGAGAAGCTGGTGCGGGGAATGGATATGATCGAGGCAGAAATTCGTAATATGAAAGGAAAAGAAAATTTCTGTCTGGATTGTTGCATAGAGGCAATTGAGATTTCAGCAGATATAGAGGCAAACGACAGTCAGAGTTTTTCTGTGACGAGACAGTACGGCTATATCTGATATCAGAAAACTGAAAAGAACCTGGCGGCCGTATGGCCGCCCTGGAAAAGAGGTGCAGAAAGATGCTTTTTCAGAAGGTGAAAATTTATGGGAATAAAAAAATGATAGACAGAAAGAAAAAAGAAAGGATACGCTCTCCAAAGAACAGAATTCTGACTCCCCCGATGGTCAGAAGAGTCTTAAAAGTACTTTCTGAAAAAGTATCTTTCTGTGCCTTATTGGGGAGATGTCGTAAGGCAAGCCTGGCAGTGGAAACAGCACTTGTGCTTCCGTTATTTTTTCTTGGAATGGTGACGCTGATCTCTTTTATGGATATATACAGAATACAGACAGAGCATCTGCAGACTTTATGCGAGAGAACCAAAGAAGCCGGTATGCATGCGTATGTTCCAAATGGAAAAGGACCCGGGGAGATTACATTACCGGATATATATTCATATTCTCCGATCGGAGCGCTTGTGCCGCTGCCAACGATCCGGATGTATAATCTTGTGAAAGTGCATGCCTGGACAGGGGCGGATGAAACAGATTTTTCAGGCGAAACAGCAGAAAATGAAGAGATGGTATATGTAACAGGATCAGGAACCGTTTATCACAAAAGTTCAGGATGTCGTTATCTGAATGTATCAGTTAATCAGATTTCAGGTTCGTCAGTATCGCATGTCCGTAACAGCAATGGCAGAAAATACCGGCCATGTGAGATATGCAGCAGAAATCAGCGGCCATCTGGTGTGGTCTATGTTACGTCATCCGGAGACCGATATCATAATCTTGCCACATGCAGCGGGCTGAAACGTACAGTGAGGCTGGTAAAGGTATCGCAGCTGAAGGGAATGCATGCATGCAGCAGATGTGGATGAGAGGTGAATGGTTTGAAAATAAAAGAAATAGTAACTGTCCTGTTTCTTGTACTTAATAGCCTGAGAGACTGGAAGAAAAAAGAGATTTCGCTGTTTCTGACAGGTATTTACGGAGTTGTCGGAGTGCTGTTCAGCATATATTCCGGAAGAGAAATAAAGGACTGGATGGTTCCGATCGGAATCAGTCTGATTTTCCTGGCAGTCAGCGTTCTGACGGGCGGAGAGATCGGAATGGGAGATGGCCTGGCTTTTTTGGCGCTTGCAGCAATGCTGACGACAGGTATGTTTGTAAAAACAGTATGCATTGGTTTGTTTCTGGCAGCCGGCTATGCGGGAATTCTGCTGGTGTTGTGTAAAAAAGGACGAAAAACAGAGATTCCGCTGCTTCCGTTTCTTCTGGCAGGCTATTTGGGAGGCATATTATTATGACAGTAAGTGGGATAAGTAAAAAACGTACAAAAATTAAAAAGGCAAGTTTTACAGTAGAGGCAGCCTGTGTGATGTCGATTGTGCTGGTGACGGTTATGGGAGTTCTGTACCTGGCATTCTTTGTACACAACCGGGCATGGCTGACGGCAGCGGCATACGAAGCTGCCCTGACAGGAAGTATGGAAGGTGTACAAAAAAACGGACAGATATACGAGGCTGCTTCTGACAGAAGCCGGGAACTTGGAAATGTAGGATTTTTTGGCGCAGAAAATCTTCAGTGTCATGTCAATGTCGGAAAAGAAGTGAAGGTCACATATCAGGCAGATACTATTGCAGAATTCGGAGGCTTTCACTGGACGCTAAAAACAGAGGGCAGTTCAAAAATCGTCTGTCCGACAAAATGGATACGAAAGGTGAAAAGCGCCGCAGATATAATAGCAGATGCAGGAGAATAAAATATGTATGCAGAGTATAAAAGAGATGTCAGTCACAATTATCTGATTTTGCATCAGGAAGAAACGGTAGATACTGGTTCCTATCAGGTAAGGATGCTGACGGGAAACAGAATGTCCTGCATGCTGAAATGCCGCATGCAGGGACTAAATGGAAAATGGCTGTTTTATTATGATATCACCTCAAAACAGTCAATAGCGTCTTTCTACGAACAGAGAAAAATGCGAGAGGAAGATCTGGAAATGATCCTGCAGGGATTTATCTGTGTGATGGAAGAAATGTCAGAGTTCCTCCTGAGTGCGGAACAGCTGGTGCTCTGTCCGGAATATATATTTCTGGATATAGAGAAAAAGGAAGTACATTTCTGTTGTCTGCCGGATTATCATCATCCGGTGCAGGAGCAGTTTCGGGAACTGACAGAATATTTTCTGCCAAGACTGGATCATGAGGATGCGGAAGCCGTAAAACTGGGCTATGGGATCTACAGGAAGGCAATGGAGCCGGGATTACAGCTGGAAAATATCAAGAAACTGCTTTATCGGGCCGGCTGTGAGAAAGAAGATAAGGATGAGAGTTCCGGAGAAGATTATCCGAATGAAGAAATGGAAGCTGTGAGAAGTCAGGAAACAGAACTGCCAGATCCGAGAAAAAAGCAAGATAGTATGAAAGTAATTCAGGAGACCGTCGTTCAGGAGAAAAAGGCTGTGAACCGGAAAATTGTGGCAGGTTGTATGACAGGAACAGTACTTCTGCTTGGCGGTATTGCGGCATGTTATCTGGGATACCTGCCGGAGATTCCTGTGGAAGTTGTTATGGGAGGAGCAATCGGTCTGATGGCAGCAGGTGCCGGATGTGCCTGGGCAGCGGAAAGAAAAAAGAAAAAACAGCAGGCTGTGGAATGGAGAAATAAAGTCAGGGAGATGTCAGTTGAAAAAGAGCCGGAAAAAGCTCCTGTTCCTTTGATGAAGCATGAAAAATCGCAGGAGGTTATGGCAGAAGTTCCGGTACAGGTCGTGGATGAGGAAGATACAATTGAAAGAAAAGAAGAATATGGAGAAACCGTAATTCTCTCTGCAGGACATCTGTCAGGCACTGCCAGTCTAGTAAGCAGAGAACCAGGGGAACTGGCTCCGATTTATCTGGAAAAGGAGCTGACGGTGATAGGAAAACTGGAACAGGCCTCCGATGCAGTAATTTCACTTCCGACAGTAAGCAGAGTACATGCCAGAATTCGAAAAGAGGAGAATGACTATTACCTTGCGGATCTGAATTCAAGAAATGGAACTTATGTTAATGGAAGAATGCTGGAAGCAGATGAGGAGTATCTTTTGCAGGATGAGGATCAGGTGGATTTTGCACAGGCAAGATATGTGTTCTTGAAATAACGAAGAAATAATGAAGGGTAACTGTTTGGGGAATGTGTAACTTGTCACAGGATAAGCTATCTGATAGAATAGACGGAAAACAGCAGATAGTTTCTATTTGCTGAATATAAAAGACGGGAGTAAAAGCTGTGGAAGAATTACGCAAAGAGCCGGTAACGGCCGGCCTGATCCTGTTAAATATCCTGGTATTTCTTGCTGTGGAGTTTACAGGAAGTTCGCAGAATACCATGCATATGCTGGATTGTGGCGCTGCCTATACACCAATGATCGTTCAGGGTGGAGAATATTACAGACTGTTTACCTGTATGTTTCTGCATTTTGGAATTGAACATCTGCTGAATAACATGCTGGTACTGTTTGTGTTAGGAAGCAGACTGGAACGTGTGATCGGAAAAATAAAATTCCTGCTGATCTATCTGCTTGGCGGGGTACTGGGAAATATAATTTCCTTATATCTTGAATTACATGCACAGAATTTTGCGGTATCTGCCGGTGCTTCAGGTGCTGTGTTCGCGGTTATGGGAGCAATGATCTATATTGTGATCCGCAACAAAGGCCGGCTGGGAGATCTTTCCATGCGGCAGATCCTGATTATGGCGGCATTTTCTCTTTATTTTGGATTTGCAAGTACCGGAGTGGACAATACAGCACATGTAGCCGGAATGGTATCCGGATTTTTGCTGGCAGTACTTTTGTATCATCCGGGAAGGAAAATATAAAAGGTGGTTCCTTTTTCGGGAATACTTTCTACCTGTAAGGTGCCCTGATGTGCTTCTATGATCTGCCGGGTGACAGCAAGTCCGAGACCGGTACCTCCCGGTTTGTAGGTTACAAAAGGACGGAAGATATTTTCAATCTGTCCGGCGGTCATGCCACATCCGTTGTCGGAGACTGTAAGCCGGATGCCATCAGGTACGGCAGAAGCGACAAACAGAATTTTGCCGTGTGTGTGCAGGATGGCCTCCTGGGCATTGCGAAGAAGGTTAAAAAGTGCCTGACGGAGTTTGACCGGATCAAGAGAAACCTGGGGAAGGTCGCGGGGAATATCTGTCTCAAAGGAGATGCCAAGATAATCCAGTGCCGGACGAAAAGAACCCGTGATACGATCCAGACAGAGACTCAGATCCGTCTGTACCGGTGATATATGTCCGGCATTCTGGTATCTGGAAAGCTCATCCAGAAGTTCGCGTATATAACTCAGGTTTTCCATAATATTATCCCAGTGCTCGTTCAGACAGAGCTGGGGCTGCGTATCTGATAACATCTGCAGTTCGCTGGTGATCAATGCCAGCGGATTTCTTATTTCATGGGAAAATGTTGACAACATTGACTGAAATTCCTTCTTTTGCTGAGCAATCATGGCCTTTTCCTGCATAATCTGTCACCTCTTGAGATATTTTCTGTAAACAATTATGAGTATATTCTTACAAAATCCCGGAATCAACAAATTTCGTATTGAAAAAATCGCAAAAGTACGAGAAAATAGAAAGAAAACAGGTAACTGCGAGAGTATAAAACAGTTACGAAAAAAGTTTCTTTTGAAGGAGGACGATATTATGGAAAACTGTATTTTTTGCAAAATCGCAAATGGAGAAATCCCATCTGCTACTTTATATGAGGACGAAGAATTTCGTGTGATCCTGGATCTGGGACCGGCATCCAAAGGACATGCACTGATTCTTCCGAAGGCTCATGCTGCCAACATTTATGAACTTCCGGATGAGACAGCCGGAAAAGCAATGATTCTTGCAAAGCATATGGCAACCAGAATCAAGGATGCACTTCATTGTGACGGATTTAATATTGTGCAGAATAACGGGGAGATCGCAGGACAGACAGTATTCCATTTTCATATGCATCTGATCCCACGCTATGAAGGAGATCATGTTGGAATCACATGGAAGCCGGGAGAACTGACAGATGAGATGAAAGAAGAAATCCTGGCAAAAGTAAAAGCATAAAGAAAAGAGCATAAAACAAATGATAATTGAGAATTTTGATGATTTCTATGATCACTTTCAAAGATTCTCAGCATACGTCGCCTTTTGTCAGGTCAACGATTTTGATCTGGCACAGGATATCAGTCAGGAGGTCTTTATTGCTTTTTTCAAGGTGAAGGAAAAGCTGGATTATGCAGATACAAAAAGACTGAAAGCACTGGTAATAAAGGCAACAACCAACAAATGTATAGATTACTTCAGAAAATCCTCATCCGGTCAGGAAATCTGTACGATCGATGATGAAGAAAATACGTATGAGCCGGTGGATGAGAAGAACAATCCAGAGGCCAGAATGCTTCGTATGGAAGAAGAAAAATATAAGAAACTGGTATTGAGCAGGCTCAGGCAGAGAAATCCGATGAATTATGAAATTCTGATCAAAACAAAATACTACAGGCTGCCTGTAGTAGAGGTTGCAAGCGAGTATGGAATAACAGCGAATAATGTAAACAATCGAAATCTCCGCTCAAAAGCCTGGATAACTGAAGAACTGGAAAAAATATGCAGGCAGTCGTATAAATAGCTGCCTGCATCCTGTTATTTAGATAAAACACATTCTTCGATCAGAGAGAAGATATGATGGATAGAGTCCATCTGTTTGCCCGCGGACATTGCTTCCTCAAAAGCATGACGATTGGTATACAGCTGGTGGATCGTATCGAGAAGTTTCTCGTCGGTGATCTCTTCTTCCTCAAGAACCATGCTGAATCCCTGTTTTTCAAAAGAACGGGCATTCAGAATCTGATCACCGCGGCTGGCATTTGCTGACAGCGGAATCAGAAGATTTGGTTTGTGAAGGGCGCTGATCTCACAGATAGCATTTGCACCGGCACGTGAAATGACCACGTCAGACAGAGCAAAAAGATCAGGAAGCTCATCCTTGATGTATTCGTACTGGACATAGCCTTCTGTACCTGCAAGGGATTCATCCATTTTGCCTTTGCCGCAGAGGTGAACTACCTGGAAATCTTTCAGAAGTTCCGGAAGAATCTTACGGACATGGTCGTTTACAGAGGCAGCACCAAGGCTTCCGCCGATAACCATCAGGACTGGCTTCTCAGAGGTAAAACCGCAGAACTGACGGCCGGCTTCTTTATTACCCTTCAGCAGCTCCTGACGGATCGGAGTGCCGGTCAGCACGGCTTTGTCGGCAGGAAGACTGCTGACAGTTTCAGGGAAATTGCAGCATACTTTGACTGCAGATGGAATACACAGTTTGTTGGCAAGTCCGGGAGTCATATCAGACTCGTGGATGATTGCTGGAATCTTGCAGCGTTTGGCTGCGATCACAACAGGGACGGTAACAAATCCTCCCTTGGAAAAGACTACATCGGGTTTCAGTTTTTTGAGAAGCTTTTTGGCTTCATGGAACCCCTTTAACACCCGGAAAGGATCAGAGAAGTTCTTAGGGTCGAAGTAACGTCTCAGCTTACCTGAGGAAATTCCATAATATGGAATGCCCAGTTCTTCGATGAGCTTACGCTCGATACCTTCGTAAGATCCGATATAGGAAATCTGATATCCGGCAGCCTTGAGCGTCGGGATCAGAGCGATGTTTGGTGTAACGTGTCCGGCTGTACCGCCGCCGGTAAGAACAATATGTTTCATAGGGAAAACCTCCTGAAAAATCATGATGTTACTGTAAACAGTAATTGTGTTATTACCAATAACTATGAACTACCGGGGAAGAATTGTCAAGAAAGAGATAAGATCATGAAAAAAGAGTTTGAGAAAGAGCAGAAAGACAATCAGATAGATGATATGTTCCTGGATATGCCTGATATGGACGATGATGAGAAATTCTGCCAGTGGCTGGAGGAAGAGTATCAGAAAGAGGCAGACACCATCGAAGAAGCTCTTTTTGCGGGCAGAAAATACGAAGACAATCAGGATATAGCAGAGAAATTAAGTGTCTCCAGAGAAAGCTTTTATAAGAGATTAAAGGAAGAAGGGCTGTCTGGAGAAGAGGCTGAGGAGAAAAAGATTCCGGAATGCAGAAAGGATACGGGCATATCAGATGAGGAGCAGAAGTCTGAAGGAAAAATCGTATCAGCTGAGAAGAGATTTTCCGGAAGGAAGAGATACAGCCATGTGCGTCTGGGGCGGATTGCAGGAGTTGCAGGCGTGTGCCTGATTTGCGTATTTGCTGCAAGTATGAGCAGTGAGGCAAACAGGAAATATCTGGTAAACAGCGTCAGGATACTGAGTGGGAATGACAGCCAGTTTATAACAGATAATGAAGAGAGTAATGAGCGCGCAAGTACAGAGGAAAGTGATGCATTTGCAGATATCGAGGAGAAACTCGGGGTAAAACTGCCAGAGTTCTACTATAGACCAAATGGGATGGAGTTTTTGGATTATGAAGTGAGAGAAAGAGCCTATTTTGCAAAATTAGAATATAAATATAATGATAGTATACTTTCTTTTTGTGTTGATAAACAGGATATAAATGTATCAAGTAATATAAATAGCTTAAGTGGCGAAGAAAAAATTATTGATACTATTGATAAAGAGGGGGCTGAAGTTGCATTAAAGGAAGTCAGAGAAAAAAGAAATGAAGATTCGACATATATAGCGCAGTGGATATACCAGGAAAGTATGTATTCTTTGTCAGGTAAAATTGAGTTGGATAAATTGAAAAAAATAATAAATGAAATGAAATTTTAGAGTGATATTTCGGGATTTCTTACGTATATAGTTATGTAAAGGATGTTTACATGGCGAAAGGAAGTGAGAAATGAATATCTGGAAGAAGATTCTTGGAATCAGTCTTGCCGTTGGTTTGTCTGTTGGAATGAGCATTGCACCAGTATACGCGGATCCGATCAGTATACTGGATGAGATTACAGATGAAGAAACGACAGAAGACTGGTCAGAAGATACCTCTTCAATCTTAGCAAGAAGCAGTAATTTGAACTTTGGAAATATGAAGATTCAGAAAGTGGCCAGTAATGAGATTGTAATATATGGATTGACACAGTGTCATAAAAAGTGCAGTAAAGTATATCTGTCGATTTATCTGGAACGGAAGGTCAATGGAAGCTACGGAACATATAAGTACTGGAATTTTACAGCAAACAATGTAACGAGTCTTAGTAAAGAAATCGACGTAGCAGTCCCATCAGGTACATATTACCGAGTGCGTGGATATCATGCAGCCAGCAATGCAGGTGTGAAGGAGTCAACCTCAACGCTGACGAGTGGTATCATGGTTAAGTAATTAGCCATTGAAGAAGAAAAAGAAATATTGTAACTCGTGAAGCATGAATGATAACAGAGGATGAAAAATAAACTATGTAAACGCCGTTACCGTCCGATGGAAGTTCGATGTTTCACAAAACCAAACATACCATACTCGAGAGAGTCGATATTATTCATTTAATAACACATACAAAAAATCATACAAAACACATACAAATCAAAAAACCATACAAATTAAAAAACCATACAAACAAAAGCAAGGCGGGATTTTGAAATCTCGCCTTGCTTTTTTGCACAAAAAGACTGTTGAAAACAAATGAAATCGTGTATAATAGTTACAACAATATATATTTGAATGATTTTTCAGACAAAGGGGGTTCGCTTATGAAGATTACCTTTATTGGGGCGACACATGAAGTAACCGGAAGCTGTTATTATCTGGAAGCGGCGGGGAAGAAATTCCTGGTGGACTGCGGTATGGAGCAGGGACCGGATTACTACGAAAATCAGGATATTCCTGTAAAGGAAAGCGACCTGGATTTTGTTCTGCTGACTCACGCACATATGGACCATTCCGGAAATCTTCCTGCAATTTACGCAAGAGGCTTTCAGGGTCCGATCTATGCAACGCAGGCTACCTGCCACCTTTGTGACATTATGCTTCGAGACAGTGCCCACATTCAGATGTTCGAGGCAGAATGGCGTAACCGCAAGGGACGTCGTCAGGGCAAACCGGAATTTATCCCGGCATATACAATGGAAGATGCGTTAGGAGTTATCCAGAATTTTGTTCCGTGTCCATATGAAAAAACAGTCAAACTGGCAGAGGGGATTCGTGTTCGCTTTGTAGATGCGGGGCATCTTCTTGGTTCTGCAAGTATTGAGATTACAATTCAGGAGGAGGGAAAAGAGAAAAAGATTGTCTTCTCCGGTGATATCGGTAATCTGAATCAGCCACTGATCAAGGATCCTGTCTATCTTCATGATGCAGATTATGTAGTTATGGAGTCTACCTATGGTGACAGAAGCCATGGAGATCGCCCGGACTATGTGTCAATCCTTGCCGAAGTGATCCAGAGAACCTTTGACCGTGGCGGGAATGTGGTCATTCCTTCCTTCGCAGTCGGACGTACACAGGAGATGCTGTATTTTATCCGCCAGATCAAAGAAGAAGGACGCGTGCATGGCTACGACAACTTTAAGGTTTATGTAGACAGTCCGCTGGCAAATGAAGCAACAACGATTTTCAATGAACATATTTATGACTGCTTTGATGAAGAGGCAATGGCGTTGGTCAGAAAGGGCATTAACCCATTGATGTTTCCGGGATTGAAGACTTCCATTACCAGTGACGATTCCCGCGCTATCAATTCGGATGAAGACCGCAAGGTTATTATTTCCGCGAGTGGTATGTGTGATGCCGGTCGAATTAAACATCATCTGAAACATAATCTGTGGAATCCGGACAATACGATTCTGTTTGTGGGATATCAGGCGATCGGAACACTTGGCAGGGCGCTTCTGGAGGGTGCGACAGAGGTCAAACTGTTCGGTGAGACGGTTTCTGTCGGTGCAGAGATTTGTCAGATGCCGGGAATCAGCGGTCATGCGGATGTTAATGGCCTGATGACCTGGATCAAAGCATTTAAAGAAAAACCGACAAAGGTTTTTGTCACACACGGTGATGATGAGGTGACAGAAATTTTTGCAAGGAGACTGCAGGAAGAATTGGGGCTGGATTCTATGGCACCATTCAGTGGCACGGTTTATGATCTGGCGGAGAATGCCTGTATTTATGAGGCACATGGAGTCAGGATTACTAAGACCGCGGTTTCTCCGAAGACCAGCAAGGCTGCCAGAACATTCCAGAAACTGCTTGCTATGGGACAGCGCCTTATGTCTGTTATTCGAAAAAGCGAAGGACTTCCAAACAAAGATCTCGATCGCTTTACCAGGGATGTTCAGTCGCTGTGTGATAAGTGGGAGCGAGACGATCTTTCGGACTGACAGAAAACGATAAGAAGTGACCTGTAACTGCAGAGCCGTCCAATCAGTTATGTAGGATAAAAAAAGACTGTTATATCTTCAGACCGGGAGAATGAAAAAACTTCCGGCTCAGAGGAATAACAGTCTTTTTGATGTAATTTCGTGTTACACAAAAGAATATCACGAAGTGTTCATTCAGTTTCGAGTCAGTTCAGTGCCTGTTTCAGAGCTTTGGCAAGCTGGTCCGGACATGAAGTTGGCTTGAAACCACAGCGGATTCCTTCCATTCTGCTGATCGCTTCCTTGGCATCCATACCCTCAACCAGTCTGGCAACGCCCTGTGTATTACCGGAGCATCCACCCTGGAATTTTACATCATGAACTTTTCCCGCTTCATCAATTTCAAATGAAATGGCGCTTGAACATACGCCGGATGTTTTATATACCATAATCTTAACCTCCATACTCAAAATATTTTGTTGCTGTTCATTCTGTTTATAGTAACTTAGTATAGCAGAAAGTAAAAAAAGTTTCCATATAAACTCAAGATTTGTTATAATAAAACTACCAGTGCCAGGAGAGCTTTATACGAACAGTTATCCGCGCGCCGGGATGAAATAAATGAATTTTACAGGAGATTACAATATTATGAGATGTATTGGTATTATAGGAGCAATGGAAGTCGAAGTAGCAAGCCTTAAGGAGCGCATGAAAGATGTACAGGTCGTACATAAGGCTTCTATGGAGTTTTATGCAGGTATGCTGGAAAACAAAAATGTTGTCGTTGTCCGTTCCGGAATCGGTAAGGTAAATGCTGCAGTCTGCACACAGATCCTGATCGATGATTTTAAGGCAGAAGCAGTGATCAACACCGGTATTGCCGGAAGCCTGAATGCGGATATCAACATTGGAGATATCGTTGTGTCTACCGATCTGGTTCATCATGATATGAATGCAGTTGCCTTTGGCTATCCGGTTGGACAGATTCCGCAGATGGAAGAATTTTCTTTCCACAGTGACGATGCACTTCGTGCGATTGCTGTAAAGGCATGCAAGGAAGCAAATCCGGACATTGCTGTATTTGAAGGACGTATTGCATCCGGAGATCAGTTTGTTGCAGATCAGGCTACAAAGGATTTTATCATTAAAGAATTTGGCGCATATGCAGTGGAAATGGAGGGTGCTGCAATTGCACAGGCTGCTGCACTTAACAAGGTGCCGTTTCTTGTGATCCGTGCAATTTCCGATAAGGCTGACGGAAGTGCGGAGATGGATTACCCGACTTTTGAAGCACAGGCAGCAGAACACAGCTTTAAACTGACAATGCATATACTCAAAGAGATCCAGGGATAACACAGCATTTTCCGGACAAAGCAGATATGGCAAACTCACATTCGGAGAGATTTTGCATAAAATGTTATAGATGATGATGAAACAGGAGCCTGTTCATGTATTATGACAAGTTTTTTCCGTTCTATATGACATATGCAAACCCTTCTCTTTACAGTGGCGAGAGGATACAGGAGCAGGAGTTTGCTCTGATGAAATCGTATTATCCGGAAACTGCCCGCAGGATTCAGGAAAAGGTTGAAGAGGAATGTCAGCTTCTGGATTATGAGGGAAGCCGAATGTACGACGAGTATCCGGATAAATTTATGATGCATCGGCTTTATGGGCAGATACGTTCCCAGATAGCAGGAGAAATGGCAGCGCAGGAAATACCGGATGAATTTCTGGATGAACTGATCCAGGTTCTTCTGTATCAGGAAATTTCCAGGCGACGGTGCAGACGACGCAGATACCGTGGTTTCTGACAATACTGTGCTCAGATGAGAACAGTGGTAAACGTGATGGCAGAACAGTGCGGTGTATGCAGGAGCAATAGACAGATTTTTATGAAAGATTGAATAGGATGACATTACAGGAATTTTTGGAAAGACAATTTGATGAAGAACTGATGCTTGCAGTTCTGAGCGGTCAGCGGAGCCGGGAAAAAGATGCTCCATCCAAGGTACGGATCCGTCAGATAGAACTGAAGGGCAGCGTGTGTTATCAGGCATCCGCTGCGGTAGGAACCAAGGTTCTTCATTCCAATTACAGCAGAGCAGAAGTGATCCGTTATGTGGAGAAGTGTCTGCTGGAAGGTGGCTTTTCGCAGCTGCAGGTACAGGGACGGTGCAAAGATGGTACCGTTCTTATCAGCAAAAAGGGAAAAGCGACTGTTAAGGAAAAGCAGCATCAGAAACTCGAGCCGGTTCAGATCCTGGCTCATAATCGTGTGAAACAATATATATTGAAGGAAGGAACTCCGGTTCCGTTTCTGGTGGATCTTGGTGTCATGACAAAGGACGGCAGGATTCACCGCCCATCTTATGACAAATTTAAACAGATCAACCGTTTCCTGGAATTTATTGAGGACATTCTTCCGGCCTTATCCAGGGAGCGGGAGGTCACAATCCTTGATTTTGGATGCGGCAAATCGTATCTGACGTTTGCCATGTACTATTATCTGAAGGAACTGAAGGATTATGATGTCAATATCATTGGACTGGATCTGAAAGAAGATGTGATCCGTAAGTGTAATGGACTGGCGGAGAAATATGGTTATGATAAGCTCCATTTTCTTTGCGGTGATATCGCAGACTATGAAGGCGTTCAGACAGTGGACATGGTAGTGACACTTCATGCCTGTGATAGAGCAACAGATTATGCTCTTGCCAAGGCTGTTGAGTGGGATGCACAGGTGATCCTGTCTGTACCATGCTGTCAGCACGAACTGAATGACCAGATCCAGAATGAACTTCTTTCGCCGGTATTGAAGTATGGACTTCTGAAGGAAAGAATGTCAGCACTTCTTACGGACGGAATCCGTGCGGAGCTTCTGGAATCCAAAGGTTACAGCACACAGATCCTTGAATTTATTGATATGGAACATACACCGAAAAATCTTCTGATCCGTGCGGTAAAAACCGGCAGATCAGGTTCAGCAGAGAAGCTCGGGAAGATGACAGATGCGATTAATGGTCATCTGACACTGGAGAGGCTTCTTTATCCGAATGGATCTGGTACGAAGGAGGGAGTATGAAAACCATAACAAATTTTCTGAAAAGGTTTTTGATACTTCTGGTCGTATTTGTGCTTGGAGTAGCCGGGACGGCAATTCTTATGAATAATGAGACAACCGATGACCGTTCTGATATGAACAACCCTACAATGCCGGAAGTAATGGTGGATTTTAACGGTACACTGGCCAATCGGATGTATGGATACCGCCAGCCAATGGAGGCAGATTTTGTCCGTGACAGTGTTACACCGCTTGATACAACCAGGAAGCTTACAATTGCAGTAAATCCTTATGAAGAGAAGGTGAAAAGCCTGTCTTATGAGGTACGTACTTCCGATGGCGTTAAGATTGTAGAGAACAGAAAAATCAAGAATCTGGATTCTTCCGGTTCCGATGGATATCTTCGGGCACAGATCGAAATCAGCTCAGGACTTCTGATGAATCAGGAATATTCTCTTCAGATCACGGTGGATACCAGTAATGGAGAGGCATACTACTATACAAGGGTAGTTTCAAGATCATCGACCAATACAGAAGATTATGTGAAATTTGCTTCCAGTTTTGCACAGATGTGCATGGACAAAACATCCGCAGACGGACTGTCTGCTTATCTGGAATCTACAGAATCTTCTTCAACAAACTTTACATCGGTATCGATTAAGTCTCCGCTTTCTGTGATCAGCTGGGGAAACTTAAGCCCGCAGATTTCCAAGAAAGGCATTCCGGTCATTAAGGAAATCAATGAGACAACTGCAAGTATTTCACTGGAATACGAGATCAAAGCAGCCAACGAAAACGGTGGGGCAGAATACTATAATGTGACAGATTTCTACAGACTGCGTTATACAGATGCCAGGATCATGCTGCTGGATTTCCAGCGCTCTGCAGCGCAGGTATTTGATCCGCGGCAGTCAGTGATCACAGATGATGGACTTCTTCTTGGTGTAAGAAACAAAAATGTTACCATGCTCTCCAATGAAGAGGGTAGTGTGACTGCGTTTACGCAGGAGGGAGCATTGTGGACATATGCACCGGATACAGGTAAGTTTGTGGATGTTTTTGATTTCAGAAGAAGTGCTAATGGAGATTTTCGTGATTCCAGGGTAGAACATGATATTAAACTGCTGAGTATCACGGCAGATGGAGACCTGGATTTTATGGTCTACGGTTATATGAACCGTGGAACATATGAAGGGTACTGCGGAGTCGGGATCTACCATTATGATCATGATCAGAATTTTGTAGAGGAACGTGTATTTATCCCATGTACCGAGTCATTTGAGTTTCTGAAGTCGGACCTGGGAACCCTGAGTTATGTAAATAAGGACAATCAGCTGTTTCTGCTGCTCGCCGGCAATCTTTATCAGATCAATATTGATGAAAACAGTTATGAGGTGCTTGCAGATAATATTGATACGGAGCAGTTTGCTGTTTCTGCCACAAATGCGCATGCAGCATGGCGGATCAAAGACGGTGATCAGGCAGGACAGATTGAAATCATCGACTTTGATACACTCAAGACGAGAAATGATGCGCCGGATGCAGGACAGAGTCTTCAGGTACTTGGATTTATGAATGAAGACCTGATTTATGGAAATGTTCTGGATGGTGACAGCCTTACTGATGAAAACGGACATACGGTAGATGGAATTACCTCGATAAAGATCGAAGGCTTTGACGGAACCGTCAAAAAAGAGTATCATCAGGATGGATATTATATTACAGATGTGACGGTCGGAAGTACTCTGATGCAGTTTAATCTCTCGCAAAAATCAGGAAGCACCTATACGGTAAAAAGTAAAGATAACATTATGAACAATCAGGCTGCTGCAGCAAATGTTGTTTCGGCAGAACAGACCAGCAGCACTCGTCAGGGTGCACTTGTCAAACTGGTATTTGACAATAAGCCGGAGACAGATGAGCCTCTGATCCTTAATGCGAAGATGAAAAATGCAGAAGAGAAAACGGTAGCGCTGGATGTTGATAAGAATCAGATTGGAAATGTTTATTATGTATATGCCAAAGGCGGTCTGAACAGTACATGGACAGACCCGGCAGAGGCAGTTCTCTGTGCAGACAGTCTTACCGGTGTGGTTCTGAACCGGGCACAGCAGTATGTATGGGAACGTGGAAATATGAAAACACAGCTGACACTGAATACAGAGGATGTTCCGGAGATCATTCGCAGTGGTTCCTGGGACAAGGATGTTCTTCAGAAGGGTCTGGGAGATGCAGGAACTGTAATTGATCTTACCGGATGCAGTCTGGAAAATGTTCTCTATGAGATCAGTGCCCAGCGTGCAGTTATAGCCAAGACAGATGCGGATTCCAGTGTCGTGATCGTCGGATACGATCAGTACAACACATGGCTTCTGGATCCGGCAACCGGCGAGGTGAGTCCATATGGAATGAATGACAGTACAGAATTATTCCAGAAGGCGGGAAATGTCTTTATTTCCTATCTTGACAACCAAAAATAATTTAACAGGAGGACAGGCTTATGTTAAGCAAAGCTATCACGAAACTTGTACAGTATGGAATCGAAACAGGACTGGTTCCGGAATGTGAAAAAAATTACACGATCAATCTTCTTCTGGATGTATTCCATGAGGATGAATATGCAGAGCCGGAAGAAACTTTTGTGGATATTGATCTGGAAGAAACATTAAAGGAACTTCTTGATGAAGCTGTAAGAAGAGGACTGATCGAGGACAGCGTTGTGTATCGTGATCTTTTTGATACAAGGCTGATGAACTGTCTGATGCCGCGTCCGGCACAGGTTCAGAAGGAATTCTGGGACAAGTATCAGAACAGTCCGCAGGAAGCTACAGATTATTTTTATAAATTAAGTCAGGACAGCGATTATATTCGTCGTTATCGCGTAAAGAAGGACCAGAAATGGAAAGTAGACAGCCCGTATGGTGAGATTGATATTACAATCAATCTTTCCAAACCGGAAAAAGATCCAAAAGCGATCGCAGCAGCTAAAAATGCAAAGGCAAGCAGCTATCCGAAATGTCTTCTCTGTCCGGAAAATGAGGGCTATGCCGGCCGTGTGAATCATCCGGCAAGACAGAACCACAGAATTATTCCGATCACCATCAATGATACACCGTGGGGCTTCCAGTATTCACCATATGTGTATTACAATGAGCACTGCATTGTATTCAACAGCAAACACACTCCGATGAAGATCGAGAGAAATACTTTTATCAAACTGTTTGATTTTGTAAAACTGTTCCCTCACTATTTCCTGGGATCCAATGCAGATCTTCCGATCGTTGGCGGCTCTATCCTGAGCCATGATCATTTCCAGGGAGGACATTATACCTTCGCAATGGCAAAGGCTCCGATCGAGAAAGCCGTAACTATTCCAGGATTTGAAGATGTCGAAGCGGGAATCGTAAAATGGCCGCTTTCTGTACTTCGTATCCGTCACAAAGATTCTGATCGTCTGGTAGAACTGGCAACATATGTACTGGAAGTGTGGAGAGGCTATACAGACGAAGCTGCATTTGTTTTTGCAGAGACAGACGGTGAACCGCACAATACGATCACACCGATCGCACGTAAAGTCGGAGATATGTTTGAATTGGATCTGACACTGAGAAACAATATTACAACAGAGGAAAATCCTCTTGGTGTTTATCATCCGCATGCACAGTATCACCATATCAAAAAGGAAAACATTGGTCTGATCGAGGTTATGGGTCTGGCAGTTCTTCCGGCAAGACTGAAAGAAGAACTGGAGCTTCTGGAAGAATATATCCTGGCAGGCAAAGATATCGCATCCAATGAAAAGATTGAGAAGCATGCTGCATGGGCAGCAGAATTCCTGCCGAAATATAAGGATATCAACAAAGATAATGTTCATGAAATCCTTCAGAAAGAAGTTGGTATTGTGTTCACACATGTTCTTGAAGATGCAGGTGTATACAAATGCACACCGGAAGGCAGAGATGCATTTATGAGATTTATCGAAGCATTATAAGTATGCGCATAACGTTTCTGAATAAAGATACAGAAGAAGTCCCGGCAGATTGCCGGGGCTTCTTGCTTTAGTGGGAAATTACAAAAATTTCATAGCAGTATGTTACAATAAGAGCAATCAAACAGTGTGTATCGGAACAATATAAAATAATAATAGAAATCTTATAAAGTAAAGGAGGCAGGAAATGAAGAGAACATATGTGATCACAACGGCAGCAGTTCTGATAACAGGCGCGGTGGCATTTGGAACCATTCCAATGTGGAAGGGCAGCAATTCCACAAAACAGGAAGAATCCGTGAAACAGGAAGAACCGGCGAAACAGGAAGAACCTGTGAAACACGAAGAGTCTGCAAAACAGGAAGAATCTGCAAAACAGCAGGAAACCGAAACCAGTGTTACAGAAAAGCCACCTGCACCACTTCCGACGACTGCTCCGGTGAAAGGGCTTTTTCATGCGGACAGCTACGAAGAACTGTATAAGAAGGTGCAGCAGTGGAAAGAAAACCCATCCTACAGCGAGATAGAGCCAAGAATGACGGTGATTGAAGAGGCGGCAGATGCGGTCGGTACAACCAGTACAGATATGGATGCTTCTTATGATACGGGCGATTATTCCACGACCAATACGCAGGAAGCACTGGTGGACGAGGCTGATATTGTAAAAACAGACGGCAACTGCATTTACTCAATGGACAGTAAGGGAACACTTCGCATTGTGGATGCGGCATCTATGAAAATCTCAGCAGAGATCAGAGGAGAAGTCAGTGCTGATTACAGAGAAATGTATGTAGATGGTGATTGTCTGCAGGTGATTCGTCAGCAGGAAGATTATGTGACCTGTAAAGGAGAGATAAAGCTTCCGTCAAGTGCAGAAGAGAACGGAAAAACAGAAACAGCAGCTGATGAGTCGGGCAGCACTGCAGCAGACGGCGTCCGCACCAGTTACAGCATACCGGTCACAACCGTGACGGTGGATACCTATGACATCTCAGACAAAGAGCATCCGAAGAAAACAGGCTCCTATCAGCAGGATGGCCGTTATCTTTCATCCAGAAGAAATGGAGGAAGACTTTATCTGTTTACTTCTTATGCTCCGGATACAGGGGAAGGTGCAGACCAGCTGCAATATTATATACCGAGAAGCGGAGAGGAATATATCAGCTGTGACCATATTTATCTGCCGACTCCGGATGAGGATTTTTTCTATAATGGAAAGGTGTTCCTGGTAACAGGTGCCGTTTCACCGGAACAGCCGGACCAGGCATCAGATATTATGGCAGTGGCGAGCAATGCAGATATTTTTTATGTGAGCGCAGACAATATCTATTCAGCCACAGAAACCTGGAACGCATCAGAGACACGTACAGAGATCATCCGGATCGGTTATGAATCCGGGAAGTTTACAGATGGAGCAACTGGCTCCGTTAAAGGTGAACTGAACAATAATTTTTCTATGGACGAATATGACGGGAAACTTCGTATTGTGACAACAGTGGAAGGCTGGGATGCGGATTACATCAACTATTTACGCGACAACAGTCTGTATGTTCTGGATGATACACTCCACGTAATCGGAAAGATCGAAAATCTTGCAGAAAACGAACAGATCAAATCTGCCCGATTTATGGGAGAAACAGGATATTTTGTAACTTATCGCAATACGGATCCGCTTTTTGCCGTGGATCTTTCGGATCCGGAAAACCCCGCGGTACTCAGTGAGCTGAAAATTACCGGATTCTCGGAATATCTGCATTTCTATGGAGAAAACAGGCTTCTTGGAATCGGCTGGGAAACAGATCCGGATACCGGAAATGTGTCAGGTATGAAATGTTCCATGTTTGACCTGTCAGATCCATCAGAAGTCAGAGAAATGGATCGTTTTATATTAAAAAATGTTTCTTTCTGTGATGCACTCTATAATTACCGGGCCATTCTTGCTTCGTCACAGAAAAATCTGTTTGGCTTTGCATATGGAATATATGGAAGTACCGACGACAGGTATGATTACAGTGAAAACTTTTATTACGGACTTTTTTCCTATGATGAAGAAAAAGGATTTGAGCCGCAGATGTATCTGAAGATTGATAACAACGAACTGTTTAATGGAGATATGAGTTATCAGGAGTATCGGAAAGTGCGGGGCGTGTATATTGGAAACAGATTTTACCTGGTGACAGAAAGAGGAATTGTTTCTTATGATATGCAGAAAGATTATGCGACAGATAAAACATTGAAATGGGAAGATTAAAAACAGAGGAAAAACCAGCGATCTCCTGCATTTACTCCTTGCAGTAATTCACTGAATAGTCTATACTAGAAGTCAATTGGATGAGAATGAGAACAGAGAGGTATAGATTATGAAGCTCACAACCGTAAAAGAAATTTACAAAAACAGAGAAGAATACCTGAACAAGGAAGTATCTGTAGGAGGATGGGTACGAAGTGTACGTGGTTCCAAAGCATTTGGATTTATCGTACTTCATGATGGTACTTTTTTTGAAACTCTGCAGGTCGTATATCATGATAATATGGAAAACTTTGCTGAGATCAGCAAGCTGAACGTAGGCGCAGCGATCGTGGTTAAGGGTACACTGGTTCCGACACCGGAAGCAAAGCAGCCATTTGAGATCCAGGCAGACGAGGTACTGGTGGAGGGTGCATCTGCACCGGATTATCCGCTTCAGAAGAAACGTCATACTCTGGAATACTTAAGAACCATGACACATTTAAGACCGAGAACAAATACATTCCAGGCCGTATTCCGTGTACGTTCTCTTTGCGCATATGCAATCCACAAATTCTTCCAGGAAAGAGGATTTGTTTATGTTCATACACCACTGATCACAGGAAGTGACTGTGAAGGTGCAGGAGAAATGTTCCGTGTTACCACACTGGATATGAAAAATCCACCTCTGAACGAAGACGGAACTGTAGATTACAGTCAGGATTTCTTTGGCAAGGAGACAAATCTTACAGTAAGTGGTCAGCTGAATGGTGAGACATATGCACAGGCATTCCGCAATATCTACACATTTGGACCGACTTTCCGTGCAGAAAATTCCAACACAACACGTCATGCTGCTGAGTTCTGGATGATCGAGCCGGAATGTGCATTTGCAGATCTGAACGATAATATGGATCTTGCAGAAGATATGCTGAAATATGTGATCCGTTATGTGCTCGAAAACGCTCCGGAAGAAATGAACTTCTTCAATTCCTTTATTGATAAAGGTCTTCTGGATCGTCTGAATCATGTAGTGGATTCTGAGTTTGGACATGTAACCTACACAGAAGCAATCGAGCTTCTGGAGAAAAACAACGACAAATTTGATTACAAGGTATTCTGGGGATGTGATCTGCAGACAGAACATGAACGTTATCTTACAGAACAGATCTTCAAGAAACCGGTATTTGTTACAGACTATCCGAAGGAAATCAAGGCATTCTATATGAAACAGAACGAAGATGGCAAGACAGTTGCTGCAATGGACTGCCTGGTGCCTGGAATCGGAGAGATCATTGGAGGAAGCCAGAGAGAGGACGATTACGATAAGCTGAAAACACGTATGGATGAACTGGGACTGAAAGCAGAAGATTATCAGTTCTACATGGATCTTCGTAAATACGGATCTACTCGTCATTCTGGATTTGGACTTGGCTTTGAGCGCTGCGTGATGTACCTTACAGGTATGGGCAACATCCGTGACGTGATTCCGTTCCCGAGAACGGTTAACAACTGCGATCTGTAATGTCTGTTCAGCAAACGCTGAATCATTATGAGTGGTAAGGAGTAACTTTTGTATGATTAGATTTATTCATCTTTCAGATGTACATCTGGGGGCAGTTCCTGACAGGGGCTGTCCGTGGAGTCATGAGAGGGAGGAAGAAATCTGGGAAACATTCCGCCGGGTCATTGCGGGCATCCGCAAGAATCCGGTGGATTTGTTGTTTATAGCCGGTAATCTTTTTCATCGTCAGCCTCTTCTCAGAGAACTGAGAGAAGTTGACGATTTGTTTGCGTCTGTACCGGATACCAGAATTTTTCTGATGGCAGGAGATCATGACTACATAAAAGAGGATTCTTTTTACAGAAACTTTGTATGGTCACAGAATGTGACATTTTTTGACAGCGAACAACAAAAATGTGTGGAAATTCCGGAGAAACAGACATTTGTATATGGACTGAGTTATGAGCACCCGGAGATTCGTACTCCATTATATGACAACTGCAGGCCAGTGGATAAACCGGGGTTTCATGTCCTTCTTGCGCATGGAGGTGAAGTGGGATGCTGTCCGATAGATTTCACAAAACTGGCTTCTGCCGGATTTGGTTATATAGCCATGGGACACTCGCACAAGCCTCATACGGTATGCAGGGACAAAATTGCATATTCAGGGGCGCTGGAACCGCAGAATCGAAATGATTCCGGAAAACACGGTTATATAGAGGGTGTGTATGATGAGGGAAGAATAAAACTGAAGCTGCGTCCTTTTGCTTTGCGCTCGTATCAGAATCTGGTTCTTACAGTAGACCAGAACACCACGCAATATACGCTTGAAGAAATGCTGCGCATGGAAGTTATGAAAAGGGGCGGCAGAAATATATATCGACTGATCATTAAAGGAAAGGTTGCACCGGATAATGTGCTTTTGCCGGAACGGCTCCATAATCTGGGGAATATAGTAGAGATTATGGATGAGTCACGTCCGGCATATCAGCTGGAGAATCTGTACAGGCAGTACAGAGGAACCCTGATCGGTGATTATATTAAAACTTTCCTGGATAAAGATTTGACAGTAGTGGAGAAAAAAGCTCTCTACTATGGTCTTCAGGCGCTTTTGAATACAAAGGTTCTGACAGGTGGCAGGAAAAGATTATGAAGATCAAACAGATAGAAATCAGAAATTTTGGAAATATCAGTAACCAGACACTGACTTTTTCTAAGGATATCAATGTGCTGTACACGGAGAAAGAACAGACAAGAAAAGAAATCCAGGCATTTATCGAAAGTATGCTGTTTGGAAGAACAGACGATGTTCTTTATGCGGGTGTGATCTGGTTTGAAAGTGGCGGGCACAATTACCGGCTGACAAGAGATCTTTACAGAGAAGAAGCATACAGTGAGCTTCTGTGCGAAGAAAGTGGAGAACTTTTGGATGCAGACCGTATCAGTGAGGATAAAATGGCACTTGGAATCAGTGAAGCAGTGTATGAAAATGCCATTTGCATAGCACCTCTGAAGGGAAACACCGGTGCGGAGATCGTGCGCGAAGTACAGAAACAGATGACAGGCTTTCAGTCGACAGGAGATTGTTCTGTAGATCTGGGAAAAACATCTCAGAGAATCAAGATGGCGCGAAAGGGTTATCAGGTACAGGTAGAGCGCCGCAAAAAAGCAGATCAGACCGCAAAAGAAAAGCTTTTATCACAGATTAAGCAGATTCGCCATGAGATACATGATCTGGAGGAACAGAAGATTCAGCTGGGAGTGCAGGAAACAACGTTTCGCATGAATGAAGAGAGTAATGGATATTATTTTCTGGATGAGAAAATCGGAAGTCTTGAGACCAGAAAACAGATTCAGATCGCAGCCATGTGTGCGACAGCATTTCTGGCAATTGCCGGAGCTGTTTTTCTCGTTATGGAAGTGCAGACTGTGATTCCGGCCATATTTGCAGGCATTATCGGGATTCTGCTTTTTATGACAGAATTAAGCTTTGAAATGCGTACCGTTCGGGAACTGGAAAAACGTAAACGGATGAAAGCACGCTGGCTTGCAAGGCAGAACAGACTTGAAGGCGGAAAAAACAGTCTTGATGAAGAAATGCGTGAGAAACGGATGGAATTATCAAATCTTACAGTTGAACTGCGTGAAATGGAGGAATATGCATATCTTCCACTGATGGAAGAGGTGGAGATAGATGCACTTAATCTTGCCATGAGTACGATAGGGAAGCTTTCTGATGAGATCTATTATCAGAAGGGAAACCGTCTGGTGCGGACAATGTCTGAGATACTCCGTGGAATCACAGGTGGAGTTTGCAGTGAGCTAACGGTTGATGATGAGTTTCACATAAGTGTGGATGCAGGGGAAGGGCTGGTGAGTATAGAAAATCTTCGCCTGATCATGGTGGAACAGATCTATCTGGCAATGAGACTGGCCGCAGGAGAGCTCCTGGGCAGTGCAGAAAGGCTTCCGGTTATCTTTGATGAAATGTTCTGCGCATTTGATCCGGAGAGGCTGAAAGATGCCGTTTCGTGGATTGTACAGGCTGACCGTCAGGTAATACTCAGCACGAGCCGAAAACAGGAAATCGAAGTCATAAAGAAATCAGGACTTGCTGTAAAAGAAATTTCATTATAAAAGAAACACATTATAAAAAAGGATGGGAACCGTTTGTGGCTCCCATCTTTTATATTTTTATTTGTCGTACTGAGACATGTAATTATTAACACATTTCTTGATTCTGTCTGCAGGATTAAGAAGATGGCTGACAGACATATCGTGGTTCAGTGTGTCAATGATCAGAGCAATGTATTTGCTCATATCGCAGCTGATATAGTAATCACGTGCAAGAAGCTCAGGATCCTGATAAACGAGGTTTGTGGTAAGAAGCTTATCAAAAGTTCCTTTTGCATATGCTGCATCGAATTTTTCCATTCCTTCTGTAAAGAGTCCGAAGGTTGTGCAGATGAAGATCTTTCCTGCTCCACGTTTCTTCAGAAGAGATGCAATCTCCAGAATACTTCCGCCGGAAGAAATCATATCATCGATAAGGATAACATCTTTGCCTTCAAGCTTTGGTCCGAGGAATTCGTAAGCAGCGATCGGATGACGGCCTTTGACCATCTTGGTATAGTCAAGACGTCTGTAATACATACCCATGTCAACACCAAGAACGTTTGCAAGGTAGATTGCTCTGCGCATGCTTCCTTCATCCGGGCTGATGATCATGAAGTGATCGTTATCAATGTGAAGTCCTTCTACATTGCGAAGAAGAGCTTTGATAAACTGATAGGAAGGCTGAATAGTCTCAAAACCATGAAGAGGGGTTGCATTCTGTACACGTGCATCGTGAGCATCAAAGGTGATGATGTTCTCAACGCCCATTTTGGTCAGTTCCTGAAGTGCAGATGCACAGTCAAGAGATTCACGTCCCACACGTTTGCTCTGACGGCTTTCATAAAGATATGGCATGATGACGTTAACTCTGCGGGCTTTACCACCGATTGCAGCGATTGCACGTTTCAGATCCTGAAAATGATCATCAGGGGACATCATATTGGTATACCCGCTGATCGTGTAATTGATGCTGTGATTACAGACATCTACCATAAGATAAATATCATCACCACGTACGGATTCGCTGATTTCACCCTTACCTTCACCGGAACCGAAACGTGGGGTCTTTACGTTTACAATGTAGGAGTCGCGCTGATATCCTTCGAAAGCGCAGGTTCCAAATTCATCGTTTTTGCGTTCTTTTCTCCATTGTACAAGCCATTCATTTACTTTCTCGCCAAGGGGACGACAGCTATCAAGGGGAATAAGTCCCAGTCTTCCTACAGGAAGTGTTTTCAGTTCTTTGTTATTTAACAGTGCCATCGTTTATTTTCCTCCTAAAAATATTTTCTGTATTCGGATGTCTTTGCCAATAAGCTTCAGCATCTGGTAGTTACTTGCTATCCGGGAAAAAGTTCTCTCGGAATAGGTGGCTGAAAAATCTTCAAGTTTAAGATTTGTAGATATGATCGTGGATTTACGGCGGGCAATACGCTCGTTAATACACAAAAATAACTGTGAAGAGACAAAACTGTTTGTGAGTTCAGTCCCAAGGTCATCTATGATCAGCAGATCACAGTCAAGAATAAAATCATCTCCCGGATCGCGTTCGGATTTTCTGGAAAAGGCGGTCTGTGCCAGACGGTCAAACAGATCAAATGCAGAAAAATACAGAACACAATGAGCTGTTTCGAGAAGCGCACCTGCAATGCAGTGGGAGAGGAAGGTCTTTCCGACTCCGGTGCTTCCATAGAGAAAAAGATTCTGTGTGCGTCTGTCGAAATCATCTACAAAGTTCCGGGCAGCATCATAAGCCCGTTTTGCTGTTTCGCGGGCTGTTAATCCAGTTGCTTCGTTTTTTATTGTATCAGAATACCAGTCAAAAGAAAAGTGTTCAAAGTTCTCTTTTTTGAGAATCTCTTTCAGATTTGACTGTGTATACAAAAGTTCGATCTCAGATTTCTTAAAACAGGAGCATTTATGCCCGTCAATATAGCCGGTGTCCTGACATAGCGGACAGAAATAATGCGGCTCCAGATAATCGGATGAAAATCCATTGCGCTGAAGAAGCGTACGTCGTTCGCTGGCGAGATCAGCCACATCTCTTTTCAGATCTTCTACGGTACTGGATTCGCCCTGCAGAAGAGAACGGGCTTTTCTGGCGCTCAGGGCGGCAACCTCCTGATCAATCTCCAACAGGCGCGGAACACGGATAAATGCTTCTCTGCGGCGTTCTTCCAGATCGTGCTGCACCTGGGACTGACGCCGGTTATATTCTCTCATAATAATGTCATACTGAAAATTCTGTAAAGCCACGATATTCTCCTTTACTGATTTAACAGATGTTTTTCATATTCATCAAAGTTATATTCGCGCTGCTGGAAATTATTGAACCGGTTATTGGACGGCTGCACAGGTTTGGAAGCGGCCGCTTTTTTGTCCTGACGGCGCTTTTTGTGTTCGTTGTCCAGAGTCCGGATATCATCAATGGTATGTACTTCTTTTTTCTTCCAGCCTTCCAGAATCTTATCGGTGTACTGGAAACTGGCCTGACCGGTCTGGAGTACTGTACGGTTGCAGGCTTCCTGAATAATTTCCATAGAAAATCCATAAGTTTTGAGCCAGGTATCCATCAGAGAAATCTCAGTCTCAACAGGATTGCGGTTCGTGATTCCGAGTGCTTTAAGGATAGAAAAATAATCCTTGTTGTAACGGGAACCGGCCTGTTTGGCCTGCTCAACAGAAGTGATTCCTTCCTCAGCCCAGGCAAGGGCAACCTTTTCGATGTAGCGGATGCTTTTGTGATTACGACCGACACAGTACTCGATCAGATATTCAATCAGATCAGCAGACATGGTGAGTCCGTCGTAGAAGAAAAGGATCTTCTGGATTTCTGTAGGTGATAATGTTTTTCCGAGATATTGCTCAGCTATATAAAGAAGCTGAATAATGTCTTCGTTTTGTTTCAGTTCTTTAACACGGTCCGGGGTGAGCGCTTCTGTACGTAAAACAGATGAGGCTGCTGTTTCCTGAACGGATGGCTGTTCAGTGGTAACGGAAAATTCTTTTTGTGCAGTATCTGCCGCGGGAGCAGGAGTAAGCAGAGAAATTCCACAGAGTTTGTTGCCGTCTGTGAAATCCAGTGAAAGAATTTCCTGTTTTGCCCAGTATTTCAGTGCACGGAGAATATCCCGCTCTGTACAGAGAAGGCGGTCAGCCATCTGCTCCAGACTGAAAGAAACCGGAGCACTGGAAAGCGCGCGTAAAAGATAGATGTATACTTTTACAAACTCTCCGTTGGCCTCCGGCATATAATTATCAATAAATGTGTTCGATAAGATCGTAACCTCCGGAAGAGAGGTATTATGTAATGTGATCATTGCCATGAAATATCGCTCACTTTCTAAATCTTTGGCTGATTTGGAACACTTGGATTATAGCACAACATTTTTTAAATGAGAATAGGGTATTTTTTTGCGGAGGATTTCCACAAATAAATGTGGATAATGTGGATAATGTGGAAAGCATATCGGGGATAAAATTATGTGCAACCGCGAAAAATGGCGAAAATTGTGGTATTTTCGCAAAAAATAAGAAAATTCGACAAGATGTTATGTGAACCAACAGGGGATAAAAAATCCACATGTCATACGCATATAAAAATGTGTATAAACATGTGGATAATGTGGATAACTTATTTACCAAGAAGCTGTTCGCCGATATTTACAACGTCTCCGGCTCCCATAGTTATCAACAGGTCACCCTGTGTACAATTTTCTAATAAAAAGTTCTCGATTTCGTCGAAAGTAGGGAAGTATTCGCACGGAGTTCCCAGTTCGACGATTTTTTTCTGCAGATCTCTGGAAGAAATGCCAAGATTGTCTGTTTCACGCGCAGCATAAATATCAGCAAGTACTACATGATCTGCAAGGGTAAGCGCCTGTGCAAATTCCGGAAGAAGCGCTTTTGTACGTGTATAGGTATGTGGCTGGAATACACACCAGAGCTTTTTGTGCGGATAATTTTTGGCTGCATGGAGAGTAGCCTCGATTTCTGTCGGATGATGTGCATAATCATCGATGATCGTTACATCGCCAATTTTTCCCTTGTACTGGAATCTGCGGTCTGTACCGGTAAAACCTTTCAGGCCGTCGAAGATTACTTCAGTAGCAAGTCCAAGAAGCTGTCCGGCTGCAATGGAAGCCAGCGCATTGGATACGTTGTGGATTCCGGGTACTTTGAGAGAACATACACCAAGATCTTTGCCGTCGTGCAGTACATGGAAAGATGCATGTCCGAATTCATCATAAGTAATATCGGAAACAGTGTATTCTGCCTCATGTTCCAGTCCGTAGGTGATTACCCTGCATGGAAGATTTTCTGTGATCATTTCGTATTTCGGAGTGTCGGCATTGATGATGAGAGCGCCATCAGCCGGAAGTAATTCAGCGAATTTGCGGAAAGAATGACGAATGTCATCAATATCCTTAAAGAAATCCAGATGGTCTGCATCAATGTTCAGAATAATACCAATGGTCGGGAAGAAACTGAGGAAGCTGTTGGTATATTCACATGCTTCTGTCAGGAAGGTTTCAGACTGTCCGACACGGATGTTTCCGCCGATAGCCGGAAGAATACCACCGACACTGATCGTCGGATCGCATTCGCCCTGCAGAAGGATATGAGAAAGCATGGAAGTAGTTGTTGTTTTGCCATGAGTTCCTGCGACTGCAATGGAAGTGTCGTAATTACGCATGATCTGTCCAAGAAGCTGTGCTCTTGTCAGCAGTGGAAGGCCTTTTTCACTGGCATATGCAAATTCTGGATTGTCTGCGTGGATTGCTGCTGTATATACAACCACCTGAACAGAATCTGAAATATTGGAGGCACGCTGACCATAATAGATCCTGGCACCTTTGTTTTCCAGAAGAGTGGTCAGAGGGCTTTTTTTGGAATCAGAACCGGAAATTGTGAAACCTTCTTCCAGAAGAATCTCAGCCAGTCCACTCATGCTGATGCCGCCGATACCAATAAAATGAATGGAGAGCGGTTTATGGAAGTCTATCTGATACATAATAAAAATCTCCTTATCTTTAATGCTTTTATTATACCTCTGTCGGATAAAAATGAAAAGTCTTACTTTTTGCGGGGTAAATGTGAGATTGCACTAATATGGACTATATAAAATTATGTATATTGCACAAATAAAATAACATGACTTTTCTGAATTAAAGCAAAAACGTGTGCAAAAAACATAAAAAACAAGAAAATACGTCAAAAAAATTGTAAATAATGTTCACGCAAACGGGAAAGTGTGATATAATGGAACATCATAACATACAAGAGGTGATTGCTAGATGATGAAAAAGGAAATGATCGCCATGCTTCTGGCTGGTGGTCAGGGCAGCAGACTGGGAGTACTGACACAAAAGGTAGCGAAACCTGCAGTCGCTTTTGGCGGTAAATACCGCATTATTGATTTTCCATTAAGTAACTGTATTAATTCGGGGATAGACACAGTAGGTGTTCTGACACAGTATCAGCCTCTGCGTCTGAATACGCATATCGGAATAGGTATTCCGTGGGATCTGGATCGAAATGAAGGCGGAGTAACGGTACTTCCTCCATACGAGAAAAGCACAAACAGCGAATGGTACACAGGAACCGCCAATGCGATTTTCCAGAATCTTGATTACATGCAGCAGTATGACCCGGATTATGTACTGATTCTGTCGGGAGACCATATCTATAAAATGGATTATGAAGTGATGCTGAATTATCACAAGGCAAATAAGGCAGATGTGACGATCGCCTGTATGCCGGTTCCGATAGAAGAAGCAAGCAGATTTGGAATTATGGTTACAGATGATGTCGGACGGGTAACGGAATTTGAGGAAAAACCGGAGAAACCAAGCAGCAATCTTGCCTCCATGGGGATTTACATATTCAGCTGGCCGGTACTTAAAGAAGCTTTGATTGCCCTGAAAGCGCAGAACAACTGTGATTTTGGAAAACATATTCTTCCTTATTGTAAGGATAAGGGTCAGAGATTGTTTGCATATGAATATAATGGCTACTGGAAAGATGTAGGAACACTTGGTTCTTACTGGGAAGCCAATATGGAACTTATTGATCTTGTACCGGAATTTAATCTTTATGAAGAATTCTGGAAGATTTATACCAGAGGTGATATCATCCCGCCGCAGTATATAGCAGCTGATGCGATAACAGATCAGTGTATTATCGGCGAGGGAACGGAAATTTACGGAGAAGTTCATCATTCTGTGATCGGATCGAATGTTGTGATCGGGAAAGGCACAGTAGTGAAAGATTCGATCATTATGAGAAATTCTGTGATCGGAGAGGGTAGTGTTCTGGACAAGGCAATTGTGGCAGAGGATGTTACTGTTGGAAATAATGTGACAATTGGATGCGGTGAAGAAGCTGTAAATGTGCTGAAGCCGGCTGTATATGCTTTCGGAATTGCAACCGTTGGAGAACGGAGCGTAATTCCGGATAATGTTAAGATAGGAAGAAACACTGCGATATCCGGAGTGACAGTGGCAGAGGATTATCCGGGAGGAATCCTGGAGAGTGGACAGATAATCAGGGCAAAGGATGGTGAGCAGGCATGAGAGCAATTGGAATTATTCTGGCTGGCGGAAATAACAACCGCATGAGAGAACTGTCGGACAAGAGGGCGATTGCGGCAATGCCTGTAGCAGGAAGTTATCGCGCGATCGATTTTGCACTGAGCAATATGGCAAATTCCCATGTACAGAAGGTTGCCGTACTGACACAGTATAATGCAAGATCCTTAAATGAACACTTAAGTTCGTCAAAATGGTGGGATTTTGGACGTAAGCAGGGTGGTTTGTTTGTATTCACACCTACGATCACCAAGGATAACAGTCTGTGGTATCAGGGAACAGCAGATGCAATCTATCAGAATCTTGATTTCCTGAAAAAAAGTCATGAGCCATACGTGATCATTGCATCCGGTGACTGTATCTATAAACTGGATTACAACAAGGTTCTGGAATATCATATAGCGAAACGTGCAGATATTACCGTTGTATGTACAACGTGCAGAGATCAGAATGAGGTAGAGCGTTTTGGCGTTATCCGCATGAATGATGAATGCAGAATCGAAGAATTTGAAGAGAAACCGATCGTTTCTTCTTATAATACGATATCCACAGGTATTTATGTAATAAGAAGAAGACAGTTGATCGAGTTGATCGAAAGAGCTGCCCTGGAAGGCAGACATGATTTTGTAAACGATATCCTTATCCGTTACAAAAACCTCAAACGAATTTACGGCTATAAAATAGATTCTTACTGGAGCAACATTTCTACTGCAGAGGCATATTATCGTACCAATATGGCTTTCCTGCAGCCGGAAATCCGCAACTATTTCTTTAAACAGGAACCGGGAATCAAAACAAAGATCGATGATCTTCCGCCGGCAAAATATAATCCGGGGGCAGTCGTAAAGAACAGTCTGGTTGCAAGCGGATGCATTGTTAATGGAACAGTAGAAAACTCAGTGCTGTTTAAGAATGTATACGTAGGTAACAACTGTGTAATCAGGAATTCAGTGATTCTAAATGATGTTTATCTGGGAGATAATACTTATATAGAGAACTGTATCGTTGAGAGCAGAGGTACAATCCGGGCAAATTCCTGTTATAAAGGTGAAGACGGCGAAGTCAGGATCGTTGTCGAAAAAAACGAACGTTACGCATTATAGTTCGTTAAAAAAATGCGTATGAAAACGAAAGGGGTTAACACCATGAATATTACAGATGTACGTGTGAGAAAAGTTGCGAAGGAAGGAAAAATGAAAGCAGTTGTTTCCATTACGATTGATGAGGAATTTGTAGTTCACGATATTAAAGTGATCGAAGGCGAAAAAGGTCTGTTTATTGCAATGCCGAGCCGTAAGGCTACAGATGGAGAATATCGTGATATTGCACATCCGATCAATTCTCGCACAAGAGATATGATCCAGACACTGATCCTTGAAAAATATCAGGAAATGCTGGATGCAGAGCCGGAACAGGAACTGACAGAAGCAGCTGAATGATCTTGCACGGAAAAAATCTGTGAGAGATAATAAAATAATAAGAATGAAAATCCGGAGACCTGGGAAACTGAGTCTCCGGATTTTTTTATGTAATTTGAAACGGACTTGTCCGCTTTGTTCCACAACATGTAAAAAACGAAACTATTTTGTAACAATTTGGAATTTTACAGGCAAAAACCACTGGAAATACAGCATTTGAATCGTGAAATGTTACATGAATGTTACAAAAATGAAATGAAAGTGTTGATTATTTGTGAGAATGTGTTATACTAAGCGTACAAAATATTTAAGAGGTGTTTTTATGAAGAGTAAAAAAGTTCTTTCACTGCTGCTGGCATGTGCAGTGACCGTATCTATGGGAACAACCGTATTTGCTTCCACAGAAGATCAGATTGCAGCCGCACAGGCTCAGAAGCAGGAAGCACAGGCAGGACTCGAACAGGCACAGGCAAATATCAGCGGTCTGGAGAGTAAGAAACAGGAACTGGAATCCTACCTTACAGAACTGAATTCCCAATATAATGAACTTACAGACAGTATTTCCGAGCTTAGTATTGAAGCTGCTGAAAAAGAAGAAGAGCTTAAGAATGTAAAGGCTCAGCTGGAAGTAGCAAAGCAGAATGCGCAGAATCAGTATGAAGCTATGAAAATTCGTATTCAGTATATGTATGAACATGGTGGAAGCACTATGCTGGAAATGCTTTTGTCATCAGACAACCTTTCTGATTTTATGAACCAGGCAAGTAATGTTGCTACAATTTCTACATATGACAGAGAGATGCTGAAAAAATATGAAGAAACGCAGGATGCAATCAAGGCACAGGAGACACAGGTAGAAGAAGAATCTGCATCTATCGGAAATCTTCTGACAGAAAAAAGCTCCAAGCAGCAGGAAGTTCAGAATCTGGTAGCATCTACCAGCGATAATATCAATTCTTATGTAAGTCAGATCAGTGCAAGCCAGGAAGAAGCAGATGCTCTTATGGCACAGGTGAACAGTGCTGACAGCAGTATTTCACAGCTGATGGAACAGGCAGAGCAGGAAAAAGCAGCTGCAGAGGCAGCCGCCGCACAGGAAGCAGCAGAAGAGACTTCAGACGACAACTCTGACGTATCAGAAGAAACAGAGGAACCTGATTATAGTGAGGAGACAAACGATGTCTCAGATGATAATGCAGAAGAAAGTGAAACTACTGAGGATAATGATTATACGGAAGACACATCTTCAGACAGCGAAGCTTCAGAGGATACTGACAGTTCCTCCGATACATCTTCTTCAGATTCCAGTTCTTCCAGTCAGGGAACATATCTTGGAAATTTCAAACTGACAGGATACTGTAACTGTGCACAGTGCTGTGGAACTGCCGGAAATGCTACAGCAAGTGGTGTTATGCCAACAGCGGGACATACGGTTGCGATGGCTGGTGTTCCATTTGGAACAAAGCTTCTGATCAACGGCACAGTCTATACGGTAGAGGATCTTGGAACTCCTTATGGACATGTTGATATTTATTGCAGCAGTCACAGTGAAGCTCTGAGCTTTGGATTGCAGTATGCGGATGTATACCAGTTAAACTAACTAAATATACGGATGATAAAAATGAGCTGTCTGATCAATCAGGCAGCTCATTTTGATAAGAACATATGACAGATTATAAATATGGCGTTCCTGGAATTTCGGGATAGCTTCCCATACCGATCAGCAGCTCCAGACCTGTCTGGCGTGCTTCAAGTACAGCGGCTTTGACTGCGCTTGCATCACCGGAAATTCCAAGGATAACTTCATTGGAATGGCTGGTTCCGATACTTGGGGTCATATAGCAGGTGATATTCACAGCAGAGGCTTTCATGGCAGTATCTGCCATTACAAGACCGATTGCTGCAGGAGATCCGGCCATAAAACCGAATGCTTCACCCGGAACTGCGTGGAATGCTTTCTGAAGGGCAGCTCCTGCGCTTGCAGAGTAGGTGAATTCCAGATGTCCGGATTCGCTGATATAAAGTTCACCGGCATTTCTCTTTGTAAGCTCAAGGGCGAGCTCGATTGCATGGCGTACGTCGGAAACATCATTGCCGCCAATGACAATATAGTTTCCATGACCGCCCCAGCCCTTGGTGTCTCTTGGGAATTCGATAGAAAGAACTTCTGTGTTGGTGGCCTTTACTGCATCGTCAATTGCAGTGATCTGTCCGGCAGCTCCGGTTCTGGAACTGAACAGTCCAAGCGCATGATACTTTGTGCCGATATTCATTTCTTTTAACAAGGTATCATCAATTCCGGAAATAACCAGCCCGATCGTATCCAGAACGGAAGTTCCGACAAATTCTGTCCTTGTACAGTGTGTACTGATACTCTTTACGTCAATCATGAAAAAACTCCTTTTCCTGATAAGAAGAATGGAAATTATTATGTTATAAATATAACGTATTAAGTGTTTATTTGCAAGAAGCCTTTGCGATGTTGTCTGAGAAATTCGAAAAAATAAATAATAAATAAAAAATAAAAAAATTGAAAAAAGATGTTGACATTTCGATATTACTGTCATATAATATATCTTGCGTTGAGCGACAACGCACAATTAAATAACGAAGTGTGGCTCAGTTTGGTAGAGCGCTGCGTTCGGGACGCAGAGGCCGCAGGTTCAAATCCTGTCACTTCGATTACTTGGCAGGGGCGCCGAAAACTTTAGAGATAAGGTTTTCGGTGTTTTTTTGTGTAACAAAAAATTACTCCGTAATGTTCCTATTACACAAAAACGCTCCGCGAGGATGCTGTCGGATATATTTTTTGAAGCAAGTACAATATGTACTACAAAGGAAGAAACAGAACCTTTTAAGAATTAAGACAAAATTTTATATCAAATCTTTGAAAAAGTCACCCATTTCACAGTTAAAGATCTTTGCCAGAGCAACCAGTTCGCTGACCTTGATGTTCATGCGGTTGGTTTCGATCTTGGCGTAACTGCTTTTGGAAATCGGAATACCCATCAGATTCATTCTGGCAATTACCTGATCCTGTGTGAGTTCACATTGGTAGCGTATTTTCTGGATGTTGCTGCCAAGGTTCATATCTATTCTGATCTTCTGTATCATAATTACTCCATATCCTGATATTTCGCAATAAAGAAACATATATGTATTGATGATATAGAGCTTTTTTTGTATAATGTTTCGTGATAGGGAAACATTGATAAAATTGAAGAAGATGTTACTCTTCGCAGCAAAAAGATTTGTATCAGAAACAAATTAGTCAGTAAAAACGTGTTTTAAATAGTAAAAATTTGTATTAAGATAGTACGTGAAAAAGAACTACCGGAAGGATGTATGAAGGAAATGGATAAAGACTGGATAAAAGCATTGATACAGTTGTGTACCATTGTGAGGAACAATGTGGTCTCGGAAGGAGCGGCGGTTCGATATCTGGAAATAATGTCGGACAAATATGGACTTGATGAAAAAAGCTTCAGACAGGTTTATGATGACTGGTATCGAAGCGGAGAAATTACAGAAACATATAGATGTGGAGCAAAAAGAGAACAGGGTTCCCTGTACCATAGAGGTGTGGATGGTATGTGCAGAATGCTTGATGAAAAAATTATTGATGAGAAGTTATTTCTGGAAACCCTGTGGGAGACTCCGTATCAAATTTTGAGAGAAGGAGAAGAATATATCGGTTATTATGCGGAATTGCCGGGGTGCATTGGATTGGCGGCAAATGAAGAAGAACTGAAAACAGAAATGCAGGCAATTCTGAAAAAATGGATCAGGACTGCGGCAGGCATATGGCGTGAAAATAAAATCCTGGAGGAGTGAGTTCTTCCGGGATTTTGTTTTATGCAAAATAATGAGCAGATGAAACCTGACTGTAAACTCCGGCGTATGTTCTGCATATATATAAGTGATATGAAAAAATGGAGGAAGCTGTTTGGCTGAATATCGACGTTTTGTGGCTTACGTATATGAGTATCAGAAAGAAAGAAAAGGAGACAACTGTGGATTTGTAAAAGTAGAAGTAAAAGGATCTCTTTGCAAGATAGAATTGCATTTGCGGTGTCCGGGTCTGATACCGCAAACAGAATGTAAGGTGTATGGTTTTGTGCGGAACAAAGGGCTGATCGAAGGAGTTTTGCTGGGAACCTGCACAACATCAGAAGGGAAAGCAGAGTGTATTCTGGAGACATATGCAGAACATATGGGAGACAGCGAGAAAGCACTGAATGAGATGGGAGGAATGATTTTTGTTACAGAGCAGGGTGGTTTCTGGGGAACGGAGTGGGATGATCAGCCAATCCGTCCGGAAAAATTCCAGGTGGCAGAGAAGCCGCATCAGGAACTGCATGCACAGTCTGTGAAGGAGACAGAAAAGCCGGCATGCGCAGAGAGAACAGAAAAGACAGAGTTAAATGTCCGGACATTACCCGGTACGCCGTATGATGCTTTTGCAGATGGAGAACTGAGTGACTGTCGCAAAATTTCGATACAGGATCTGTGCAGACTGGGACGACGGGTCTGTATGCTTCACAACAACCGTTTTGTACAGTATGGTTTTTATAATTTTGGACATCTTCTTTTTTGCAGAAACAGCTGTGGACAGAGAATTATCGGCGTTCCGGGAGGATATGACCAGCAGGAACGGTTTATGGCAAATATGTTTGGCTTTCCGTATTTCAAAGAAAGCGGATATATTCAGATTCCGGAAGGAAAGGGAGGATACTGGTATCGTTTAATCGATTCCGCGGATCCCGACAACAGGAATGGATGCTGATAAAATGTCGCGGAAGTGTTCCAGCTCTTTCAGAGAATAGCTGCTGAAACCAGGCTGCAGGACTTCTTCTGAATCCCTGTATGCCTGGAGATAGTAAGCGCGGGCACCTTTGAGCCACTGACTGATCTGAATAAAATCGTTTTCATTATGAAGCTCTCTGACAACTGTGGTACGGAATTCATAGTCCAATTTTCCGTGCAGCAAAAAGTCGGCTGTTTCGCGGACTGATTCCAGATCCGGATGCAGCATACCTGTAAGTGAAGGGTAGTTTTCGGGACTGGCCTTGATGTCCATGGCAACCATCTGGACCAGATCATTTTCGGCCAGATGTTTCACAATATCAGGACGCGTTCCGTTGGTGTCCAGTTTAACGGGATAACCGAGGCTGCGTATTTTTTTTATAAAATCTTCCAGATCCGCGGCGAGTGTCGGTTCCCCTCCGGAGATACATACACCTTCCAGAATTCCCTGCCTTTTTTTCAAAAAGGTGAGGACTTCTTCTTCCGGGATGACCGGTTCCTCTGACGGATGCAGGACGAGGGAGCTGTTCTGGCAGAACGGGCATCGGAAATTGCATCCCCCGAGAAAAACCACAGCGGCGATCCGTCCGGGATAATCAAGTAAAGTTGTCTTGTTGAGACCATGTATTGCTGGCATAAGTATTGTTCCTGTCTTTTGTTTTAAAGGTTCCTGTGCGATGTTGCTTTCAGGTTGCTGTTTATAGTTACCTCTATTCTAAATTTTCCGGATTGATTTTGCAACTGGCATTTACTATACTACTGAGTAGGAAAAAAGGTTACTGTGAACAGTAGTGAAACATCAATAAACAGGATTTGGAGGAAGATCTTTGACAGAGCAGGAACGGTTTATGAAAGAGGCCATACGGCAGGCAAAGAAGGCGAGAGCGTTGGAAGAGGTACCGATTGGCTGCGTGATCGTATCAGAAGGCAGGATCATTGCAAGAGGATATAACCGCAGGAATACAGACAAAAATACACTGTCTCATGCGGAACTGAATGCTATCCGCAAGGCGAGCAGGAAGCTTGGAGACTGGCGCCTGGAAGGCTGTACGATGTATGTGACACTGGAACCATGTCAGATGTGTGCGGGGGCACTGGTGCAGTCTCGTATAGATGAAGTTGTGATCGGAAGCATGAATCCGAAAGCGGGATGTGCCGGATCTGTGTTGAACCTTCTGGAAGTGGATGGATTTAATCACAAGGTAAAAATTACCCGAGGGGTTCTGGAGGAGGAGTGCTCGGTGATGCTGTCTGATTTTTTCAGGGAACTTCGCGCGAAGAAAAAACATCTCAGAATGCTGGCAAAACAAGAAGCAGAAACGGAGTGCTGCGGAAATAATTAAGACAGGGAATACTTGTTTTTTGCAGCAGAAGTGCTATATTTAATTAATAAAAAACGAGGAGGATTTTGAAATGACACTGGAAGCATTAAGAAAAGATATGGTTGCTGCCATGAAAGCAAAAGATAAAACTACAAAAGAGGCTGTTTCTTCACTGGTCTCTGCAGTAAAAAAAGCTGCAATTGATGAAGGATGCCGTGAAGATGTTCCGGAAGCACTGGTTGACCGCGTGATCCTTAAAGAACTGAAAACTGTCAAAGAACAGCTGGATACCTGTCCGGAAAGCCGTGATGATCTTCGCGCAGAATATCAGGCAAGATATGATGTGATCTCAAAATATGCCCCACAGCAGATGAGCGTAGAAGAAATCCGTGCATATCTCGAAGAGAAATTTGCAGAAGTACTGGCTACAAAGAATAAAGGTCAGATCATGAAAGCGGTTATGGGAGATCTCAAAGGCAAGGCAGATGGCAAACTGATCAATCAGGTAGTTGCAGATATCTGTAAATAAATGAGAATTAAAAAAACTCTGTGGAGCGATTTCCACAGAGTTAATTTTTTATTATTGTGAACAATTATAATTTTTTTTATTTCCGCGCGCCGCACCTCGAAATGTTCCCATGGACGTTACCTCTACAGTTAACTCGGCTCAGGCACCCTCACGGCACACAAGAGCTTCTGCTTAGTGCTGCTACATTCCTGTCCTGACACGGTTCGCAGATTCCTGTTGCGTGAGACCCAAACGTCAACGCCACTTATAGAGGGCAGCTCCACAGGAGACAAGCCTCAGATTGGCATCACCCCTGCTGTAGCGGATTGCAGGTTCAGGGCACCGCTATCTCCCCGGCTGCGCGGACTTTAAGTATAGACGATTTTTGAATACTTGTCAAGTGGGGGTAAAATATTATATAATAGAAAACACGTATAAGTTAGTGTGAACGAAGCGAATCATAATGGATATCGCTGTATGCCAGATAGAACAGCAAGGAGGAATAATGCACGATGATCAAAAGAATTGGTTTATTAACAAGCGGTGGTGACTGTCAGGCGCTGAATGCAACTATGAGAGGTGTTGTAAAGGCTCTTTCAAATTCTGTAGAAAATCTGGAAGTTTATGGATTTGATGACGGATATAAAGGGCTTATTTATGGAAAATACCATATGCTTACATCTAAAGATTTTTCCGGAATTCTGACCCGTGGCGGTACAATCCTTGGAACATCCCGTCAGCCATTCAAACTGATGAGAGTGCCGGATGAGAAAGGACTGGATAAGGTTGAGGCAATGAAGCAGACCTACTATAAACTGTGTCTGGACTGTCTGGTTATTCTGGGAGGAAATGGTACACAGAAGACTGCGAATCTCCTGAGAGAAGAGGGACTGAACATCATTCATCTGCCAAAGACGATCGACAATGATATTTATGGAACGGATATGACTTTTGGTTTCCAGAGTGCTGTAAATATTGCAACCAATGCAATTGACTGTATTCATACGACAGCGACATCTCACGGACGTGTATTTATCGTTGAGATCATGGGACATAAAGTAGGAAGTCTTACTCTTCATGCCGGTATTGCCGGCGGTGCAGATATCATTCTGATCCCGGAGATCCCGTATGATATCAAGAAAGTCTGCGCAGCGATAGAGAAACGTAACAAAGCAGGCAAACGCTTCACAATCCTTGCTGTGGCAGAAGGTGCGATCTCCAAAGAAGATGCAGAGCTTCCGAAGAAAAAATATAAAGAAAAACTGGAAGCCAGAGCAAAGAAATATCCGTCTGTTTCCTATGAAATTGCAGATCAGATCAATCAGGTGATCGGAAGTGAAGTACGTGTCACAGTTCCGGGACACATCCAGCGTGGCGGCGAGCCGTGCCCGTATGACCGCGTTCTTTCTACAAGAATCGGTGCAGGTGCTGCAGAAGCGATTCTGGACGAAGAATATGGAATCATGATCGGTGTTGTCAATGGCAAGATCAAGAGAGTTCCGCTTGCGGAGTGCGCTGGCAAGCTGAAAATGGTTTCACCGAAAGATCAGATCGTTAAGGCTGCAAAGCAGATCGGTATCAGCTTTGGAGACTGATAACATAGAGAATAGTGACCGCCGCGGGAGTTTTCCTGCGGCGGCTTAGTGCCTGCGGATGCTTTTTCCGAAATTTCCCAGGCAGCAGGAGAGGAGTGTATTATGAGTTATACTGCCCTGTACCGAAAGTTCAGGCCCGATAATTTTGAAGACGTCAAGGGGCAGGATCACATTGTGACCACGCTGACGAATCAGATCAATGCGAATCGAATCGGACACGCCTATCTCTTTTGCGGGACGAGAGGTACCGGTAAAACAACCGTGGCCAAGATTCTGGCAAAAGCGGTAAACTGTGAGCATCCGGTAAATGGAAGCCCGTGTAATGAATGTGAAATGTGCAAGGCTATTCAGGCCGGTACTTCCATGAATGTGATCGAGATTGACGCTGCATCTAACAACGGTGTGGACAATATTCGAGAGATCCGGGAGGAAGTTACCTATCGTCCGACAGAAGGCAGATACAAAGTGTATATCATCGATGAGGTGCATATGCTTTCTACAGGAGCATTTAACGCATTGCTCAAGACACTGGAGGAGCCGCCTTCGTATGTTATCTTTATTCTGGCAACGACAGAGGCTCATAAGATTCCGATAACAATTCTGTCCAGGTGTCAGAGATATGATTTTCATAGGATCTCGATCGATACGATCGCAGCGAGACTTTCGGAATTGCTGAAAGTAGAAGGCGTTGAAGCAGAAGAAAAGGCAGTTCATTATGTGGCCAAGGCCGGAGACGGCTCCATGCGAGATGCTTTGAGCCTTTTGGATCAGTGTATTGCCTTTTATCTGGGACAGACTCTGACTTATGACAAAGTGCTGGATGTTCTGGGAGCAGTAGATACAGAAGTGTTCAGCAGACTTCTGAGAAAAGTACTTGCAGGTGATGTGGCATCTGCCATCCGTATTCTGGAAGAGCTGATTGTCGGAGGAAGAGAACTGAGTCAGTTTGTCGGAGATTTTACCTGGTATATGAGAAATCTTCTTCTTGTAAAAACCTCAGATAACCCGGAGGAGGCAATTGATGTTTCTTCAGATAATCTGAAGCTTCTCAAAGAAGAAAGTGAAATGACAGACAGTGACACATTGATGAGATATATCCGTATTTTTTCGGATCTGTCGAATCAGATCCGTTTTGCAACACAGAAAAGAGTGCTGGTAGAGATTGCGTTGATCAAACTTTGCCGGCCGGCAATGGAGACAAATCTCGACTCTGTTCTGGATCGTATTCGTGTACTGGAACAGAAAATCGAAGAACGTCCGGTTCAACAGGTGATCGTACAGAATGCTTCTGTTCAGGATGCGGCAGTATCTGTGCAGGAAGCACCAAAACCACCGCAGAAAGCAGCACCGGAAGATCTGCAGAAGATCGTGGCAAGCTGGAAAATGATCGTTGGTCAGACAACGGCGGCTTTCAAACAGGCGCTACTCCAGTCTGTTCCGAAATACAACGGAGAAACAGGAGAAGCGATATTATATGTAGAGTTTCAGACACCTCTTGGCAGGCTTTATCCGGATGATTCTGATGCAAAGAAAGAGCTGCAGACGATCATTGAGCAAAAGCTTGGTAAGAGTATTGAGCTTCATATGCTGGTGGCAGAAGACCATCAACAGACAAATTTGTCACAGATCACAGTAGATCAGGCAATTCGAGATAACATCCACATGGATGTTGTGATCGAGGAAGTTCCGGGCTCTGAATCGGAAGAAGAATAAAGGAAACCCGCGCAGGCGGTTTTTCATAAATAATTATCAATCATCAGGAGGATTTTAAAATGGCAAAACGTGGAGGATTTCCGGGCATGGGAATGCCGGGTAACATGAATAATTTAATGAAACAGGCGCAGAAAATGCAGCGTCAGATGGAAGAAAACCAGAAAGCACTGGAAGAAAAAGAATTTACAGCAGCTGCCGGTGGTGGTGCTGTGGAAGTGACGATTTCCGGTAAACGTGAAGTAACAAAGGTCAAACTTGCAGAAGAAGTTGTTGATCCGGACGATATTGAAATGCTGGAAGATCTGATCGTAGCAGCTACCAACGAAGCGCTTCGCAAAGTAGAAGAAGAATCTGCAGCAGTAATGTCCAAACTTACAGGAGGACTTGGCGGATTAGGCGGAGGCCTTCCTTTCTGATGGAATATTACAGTACGCATATCAATAAGCTGATCGAGCAGTTGTCTCATCTGCCGGGGATTGGTCCAAAATCTGCGCAGAGACTGGCTTTTCATATTATGAACATGCCAAAAGATCAGGTTGAACAGCTTACTTCATCTATTACAGGGGCGCGGGAAAAAATCCGTTACTGTAAGAAATGCTGTACACTGACAGATCAAGAACTCTGTCCGATCTGCAGTAATCCCAAAAGAGATGCGAGTACGATCATGGTGGTGGAAAATACCAGAGATCTTGCAGCTTATGAAAAAACCGGCAAATACGAAGGGGTCTATCATGTGCTGCATGGTGCAATCTCTCCCATGCTTGGAATCGGGCCGGATGACATCCGGCTGAAAGAGCTTATGAAACGCCTGCAGACAGAGGAAATCAAAGAGGTGATCATTGCTACAAATTCCAGCCTGGAAGGTGAAACGACAGCCATGTATATCAGTAAGCTGATCAAGCCTACCGGAATCCGCGTCAGCAGGATTGCAAGCGGTGTGCCGGTTGGAGGAGATCTGGAATATATTGATGAAGTAACGCTGCTTCGTGCACTGGAAGGCAGGGTGGATCTCTGATACAGCTGCATGGCAGCAGAAAGAGAGAAAGACGATTGGCAAAGAAAAAAGTAACTTCTTCACAGGTGGCAGAAAAAGCAGGAGTTTCACAGGCTACAGTTTCAATGATTCTGAATCGCAGAAGTAATGTCTCTTTTTCAAATGAAACAGTAGAAAAGGTAGAGTGTGCGGCCAGAGAACTGGGATATGAGTTACCTCATCACAAGAACAAAAGTAATACCAAAAAAGAAAAACTGATCGTGGTGATCTGTCCGACACTGACCAGCCCATATTATGTTCTCCTTCTTCAGGGAATCGAATCGGTTGCAAATGAAAAAGGATATGGCGTTTTTATCTGCAATACGCAGAGAGATGCCGGGATGGAAGAAAAGTATCTGCGCATGATCAGTACGATAGATCCGCAGGGAATCATCTATGCATGTAATCCGCATCCTGATTTTCAGAAAAAGGTTGAGGAACTGGCAAGGAAGATTCCCCTTGTTATTATCAGCAATAAAGAGAAAACGACGACTGTTGATGCAATCAATCAGGATAACACCATGGTTGGAAGGATGATGGCGCGTCATCTTCTTGATCTTGGGCACAGAGATGTTGCGTTTATCACACCACCTCTCACCAGACGGCAGTGGCAGCGTTCCAGAAGAGTTGATGGATTTGTCCGGGAATATGAGAAGGAAGGTCTGCAGGGACATGTGCTGATCAAAGCTGCGGATGAGTCTGCGGATCGGAGATCGCCAAGAATGGACTCGGAATATTCGATGGGGTATCAGCTGACGATGGAACTGCTGAAAGAGGGCAGATACTTTACAGCGATCGCGGGGCAGAATGACATGATGGCTCTTGGGGCAATCGATGCGCTTGAAGAATCCAGAATACGTGTGCCGAAAGATGTTTCGGTGATTGGCTGTGATGATATTTTTTATTCGGGGATACGACGTCTTTCACTGACAACAATCGATCATTTTGTTGCTCTGAAAGGCAGGGATGCCTGTGATATTATTATCCGTAAGATTACGATGAATGATCAGTTTTATGCAGGGCTGCAGCCGACCAGTCTGTATAATATTGAATATACTCCAAAGCTGATCAGACGTAAAACAACTGCCTATGCGAATACAAAAAGAAAAATTCATGATTCGAACGGACCGTCAGAAAAAATAAAATAAATATGTATTTCAAGAATTATTATTAATAATTTAAAATGTGTATAGGAAGACTCGCTGTAAAAACAAGGAATATCAACAGATGCAGGCAGGAAAAATGTCTATATAACGATGATATTATTAATAAAAACTAAAATTATTAATGAAATATTTATTAATAATTTTGACATCACT
>ERZ1026854.91-NODE-91-length-65008-cov-153.401644_pt1 | contig 65008 bp, 61 predicted proteins | sample MGYA00380157_ERZ1026854 | MGnify/ENA primary metagenome ERZ1026854 (study PRJEB33269, sample SAMEA4719793) | human gut metagenome | biome: human-associated habitat; feature: organic feature; material: feces | place: Cameroon | collected 2013-10 ...
GCACTAATTGTACTCAATCGCAAGTTGATACTTGCTCAATCGTACAATTTTAAGGTCGTATTTCAAGAACGCTGGAGATACCATCGTCCTTGAAAACCTCAGTTGTTACACAACTGTCTTATTTACATGTGCGCTCACGCGCACTAATTGTACTCAATCGCAAGTTGATACTTGCTCAATCGTACAATTTTAAGGAAAATTTATGAAACAAATCGGCGTAGTTGCGAAGATTCCGTTTTTATGGGGACGCAAAGTCTTTAAGAAAAGCCACTGGTCCTGCGTTAATCTTATTGTAGGGCCAAACGGTTCGGGAAAGTCAATTCTGGCTCAGAAAATTGCGTCACAGTTTGCCGACTCAGGACAAAAAGTCACCTTCCTGGATTCAGAGCGCACAGACGATACTATTCTTGGCGAACTCTGGGCAGACAAAAAAATACGCGAAAAAATCGAAGAAGTTCTTTCAAACATGTTCGGAAAGTCTATCCGCTTTGAAAAAGACAGCAATATTCCGATTGTGGTAAACAAGTCTGCCGGAATTGAATACGGCCTTAAGGAAGGAGAATGCCACGGCTTTAAAAGAATCCTCACGCTTCTTCTTGCACTTTACGGTTCGGGAGACGGCTGCCTTTTTATAGATGAGCCTGAACTTCATCTGCACCCGCAGTTCCAGCTTTTTTTTATGAATGAAATAAGACGTGAAGCCACGGCAAACCCAAACAGAATGTTTTTTTTGATTACACATTCGCCTTATTTTATTGACCTTAAATTCCCCGAAGATCTTATTGGCGTTGTTGTATGCCATATTAACAAAGCACCGACCCACATAGAATCCCTTTCAAAAGATGACGCGGCGCTGTTTATGCGTTTTCTGCCAAGATTCAATACATACCACAAACAGTTCTTTTTTTCTGACAACCAGATTTTTGTCGAAGGCTACACAGACCAGCAGATGTTTTCGGCACTGCTTTCATGCCTTGAGTCAAAGTACAGAACGGCTGGAACAGGAATTACAGACGTTGGTGGCAAAGATGAACTTGGTGTTTTCTTTAAGGTATGCGGTCTTCTGGGAACAAATGCAAGAATTATTACCGACCTGGACTCGCTCTTCTGCGGAAAACTCAAAGATGCAATCTGTTCCGATGCAAGACCCGCGCAATGGCTTTCAAAACAGGCAGAAAAGCAGGCACCTTTTTACAGAAAGCTGTTTACAGAAAGAGCGGATCATATTTCATTAAGAAGACTTATTACAAGACTTGAAGCTTATCTTGCAAAAATAGGCTCTGCCGTATCAAAGCTGAATCCGCAGGCGGATGAAGAACTTAACTTACTGCGCAAAAAAGTAAATGTATTTTACAGTGAGCGTGAAAACCCCGAACTTCTTGACACATACAAAACGGTTGTTCTTCAGGGAATAAGAAGATGTGAAAAAAAACTTTCGCGCGTACTTCCCAAAAAAACGGCACGCGATATTCCGGCTGTAATCAATCTTTCAAAACTGATATTTGCCGCCGCAGAAGCTGCACGTGTTTACATTCTCCCTGACGGCTGCATTGAACATTACTACACCCAGAACAAAGTAAACTACATGCCGGTTTCTGCAAAGGACAGGCTCTTTCATGACGAGCGCAATCATATTCTTTCGCTGGACTACAACGGTCTTCACGCTGAATATCCTGTGCTTACGTCAATTCTGGAAAAAGCCTGTGCCCTATAAAATGACTACAGAACGCGCAGAATCTTTCCTGTGAAAATCATGCTTATAAGGTCAAGAAGCCACCAGAGATTCCAACCTACGAGCAGACGGATAATTCCGGCAAGGTAATGCTTTTCCTTAAAGCGTGTAAGAATACCGCAGATAAGTGATGTTACCGGAATGATTGCAAGAATAACACTGGGCAGCCAGCCGATTCCAAAATAGTCCTTTCCTTTCTTTGCCATTTTATAATGACCCCTGTAAAATAATTTTTCTACTGTGAATATTTTCGTATGGTTTTAAGTATTTGTCAAATAAAAAAGAGAATCTCTTAAAATTGCAATTTTCAGAATCTCCCAAAAGAATTAACAAAAATTTAAATATTTTGAACAAAAAAATCTTTTGACTTGAACATCAATGTACGATGTATAATTTGGTCACAATGTTGTAAAAGTCGGTAAACCTCCTGTTGTAAAACACAACATACCGGCTGGGGCTGTTCAGGTTTGGGCAGCCCCGCTTATTTTAAAAGACATATCTTTCGACAGCTCAAATCCCGCATAACATATACAAAACTTCCTGAATAAATTTTTGTAGACGGACAGGATATTTCTGTAATGAACACTATGCAGAAAACGCTTGTGCGCCGCGAAGAAGTCGGACTTGGCGGAATGCAGGACAGAAAAACAATGCAGCTTTCGGGCGGTCAGCAGCAACGCATTTCTGGCCGGAATGAATAACGAAAGCATCCGTAACTTAATCGACTACGAAACTTCGGGCGCAAAATTTTTTGCAGGATTTTTAACAGCATTTATCGCGTGTCTTATTCCATCAAGAGTGGCATTGAAAGTCCAGCCGGCAGAAGCTTTGCGGGCAGAAAATTAGAAGGTTTGTCACACGGATTTGCTCAAACCTTCTTCATTACTAATCAACTCAGTGCCGTAAGTTATTTTTAGTTGATTTAAAAAAAATAAAAAAGGTGAAAAACCTCTTTCAAGATCTTTCACCTTTTCAATTATCTTCCTGTAAAGATTTTATTTCAGTTTCCGCAACCGCCACAGCCGTCTTCACCGCAACCACCGTCACAGCTGCAGCCTCCGCCACAACCTCCACCGCAACAGCATCCCTGTGAAGCAGAAAGTTCTTCTTCTGTAGGCTCTCTTACATCAAGAATCTCTATCTCAAAGTGAAGATTTTTTCCGGCCATTTCGTTGTTTGCATCTACAGTGATTGTTTTTTCAGAAACCTTTGTTACGCGCACAATCTGAACTCCGGCGGCAGTCTGTGCCTGAAAAGCCATTCCGACTTCAATGGGAACGCTTGTGTCAAACTGTTCAACAGGAATCTCTGAAATCAAAGCAGGATTGTATTCACCGTAACCGTCAGCTGCACAAAGATCCACGTTAAATTTGTCCCCGGGATTTTTTCCAGTAATCTGCTCTTCGAGTTTTTGAAGAAGATATCCGTTTCCGTGAATATAATCGAGTGGTGCCGAATTTATCGAAGTGTCTACAATGTTTCCTTCGTCATCTTTTAAAGTATAATTGATTGATACAAATTTATTCTGTTCTACTGTCATATTTTCTCCAAATAGAATAGTCTGAATTTTATTTTACTGTTCCTGCACTACTTCTGAAATTTCAGGGCAGGTTTCCTTAAGGTAACGCTCAATACCCATCTTAAGAGTCATAACTGCCATTGGACAGGAACCACATGCTCCCGTAAGACGAAGATGTACCTTATTTTCTTCATCAATATTAATGAATTCCATATCACCACCGTCTGCATTAAGCTGCGGTCTAAAAGCGTCCAAAGTTTCCTTAACCTTTGCAATAAGCGCTTCGTCTGCCATAGTTTTCCTCCAAAAAAGTATAGGACATCTCTAAAAAATTCAATTTCAGAGTCTCCCACTATTAATAGGATATTAAATTTTTCTTCTTTTGACCATAGGAATTTTAGAAAATAATGTTAACCAAGACTTTCTATCTTTCTGTGAAGTTCAATTATTCTTGTATGAAGATAGTGGTCGACTGCAAATTTTTCCATCATTCCCTGGGGAATTCCGCCTGCATCTACAATCGGAATATATTCCGTGTCTGCATCAGAAAACTGCTTGTAAACAGAAGGAAGCAAATCTGACGGTGAACATGTTGGGCCGGGTTTGTCCATTATGTCGATTGCCAGCATATTTTCTGCAAAGTCGCCGATCATAAGCGTTTCCTTAAGGTGTTCCAGAGTAATTATTCCGCAGAGCTTACCTGTCTCTGAAGATTTTACCGCAAATGACTGGTTGTGATGCGTTTCAAAACAATCCAGAATATTGCGTATTCTGTCTATGTCATGAACAATTGCATGGCTGTCAGGAGTACAGATTTTTTCTTTTCCCCATGTAACGTCGCTTACCTTTGCAGTCTTTAAAATATCGTCTTCGGTAATATCAAGTCCTGCTTCTCCGGCTTTTTGAACCCCGTGCTTTACGCAAACAGGTCCTACAAGCTGAACAATAAAAGTCGTAGCGGTAATTATAAGAATAATCTGCGGCCCTATGGAATCTGCCATGTCGTTACTTGCCGCAATACTCAGTCCTATTGCAACTCCGGCCTGGCTCAAAAGACACCACGGAAGATATTTTCTTACGGCTTCGGGAGCCTTCGTAATTCTTGCACCAAGTCTTGCACCGATTGTTTTTCCCAAAGAACGGCCAAGAACGTATACTACCGCAAGAAGTCCAAGAACAGGTGTTACAATCCAGATATTCAGTTTTGCACCTACAAGAACAAAGAACAGAACATAAATCGGTGGCGTAAATTTGTCTACAAGTGAAAAAACAGGTCGAGTCTTTGCCGGTGCAAAATTCACCATAAAAAAACCGATGGACATTGCCGCAAGAATATTGTCCAGATTCAAAAGATTGCAGATACCGGTAGAAAGAAGAAGTCCTCCGAGCGCAAATGTAAGTACACGGTCCTCGTTCTGCATAAGATTACGTATAACAAGGGTAATCAGAAAGCCGAACGCACTTCCTACTGCAATAGAACCGAATATATCGCGCGCAATATTCAACAGCTGCTTTGCAAACGGAACCGACTGACCACCCAAAAGAGGAGCCGCGATTGTTGAAGCGATGGCATAAAGTATAAGGGCAACGGCATCATCCATGGCCACAATTCCAAGAACAGTCGTTGTAAGCGGACCACGCGTGCGGTATTCTTTTAGAACATCAGTTGTTGCAGCAGGGGCCGTTGCGGAACAGATTGCGCCGAGTACAAGACCAAGTGCAAGCGAAGTTTTTGCATTTTTTGTAAAAATAAATGCAACTGCGGTTACAAGAATTCCAACAACAAAAAAAGGTGTAACCGACTCGCCTATAAGAATGCCGATAAACTGCCTGCCGTACTTTTTGAGAACACTAAGTTTAAGTTCTGCTCCAATCAAAAAGCCAATCAGTGAAAGTGCAATCGTATTAACCGGATTAAGCGCAATAATTGTATCAAGACGCAGAATCTGGAATCCGGAAGAACCGATAATGATTCCGATAACGATATAACCTACTACCTGCGGAATTCTGAGTCTCTGGAAAAGACGTCCGCCTACCGCGCCAAAAAACATAATCAAACCAATAAGAAGAACAAACTGTGCCCCCTGAAGATGCGCAAAGTGAAGCACCTGGGGCAAAACCTGAGCTAAAGGATCGCTCATATTTCCTCCGACCAATGAATTTTTGTGTTAAACTAGAATAGTATATATAAGTAGAAAGAACAAGACAAAATGAGAGAAAATTTTCCCTACTCCCCCAGTATTTCTGTAATAACCAAGGCGCATGGTTTTGAGTAGTAAAGTGTTCCGTACATTGCTGCGGCAGACAGAACCTTGCGGCCGTAACCGCGTGTTTCTGCAAAAGGCAGGGCTTCCAGAAACAAATCCTTGGGAAGTTCGTTTACACCAAATTCCAGGTTGGCGCTTCTTACCCATGAACGCACGCGTGAAATTCCGCCGTTATATGCAAACAGTGCAAGGATAGAAGAGCCGTCAAGCCGCCGCCTCATTTCTTCTAGATAGTAAGCACCGAACCTTATGTTTGTATCGCTGTCGTTAAGGTCAAACTGGGCAACCTTAAGTTTTCTTGCAATATCTGCGGCTGTAGATTCCATAAGCTGCGTAAGTCCCACGGCACCGGCATGACTCACAATCTGCGGGTTAAAAAAACTTTCTGTTCGTATAAGTGCATAAAGCAGATACTGCGGAAGCCTGAATGTTTCGCACCAGGTTTGTACAGAGTTTCTGAAGTTCTGCGGGTATACGAGTTTTAAAAGCTCAACGTCAAGCGGCTGTTCAGGATAGTTTGCTTTTTTTGCAGCAATGCGAAGACTCTGCGAATAGTATTCGTTTGTTTCAGCGGCGCAGCTGTTCAAAAAGAGGGAAATCTTTTTTGCGCATTCAGTTCCAATGCGGTTACCGAACCTGAGCCATTCATCGTAAATAAGTTCTGGAAGACCAAAATCTGCATAGCCACACAAAAGCCGCTCAACGTCACTGTCAAAAACTGCATTTGTCTTTGCACCGAATTCGACCACGGTCTTCTGCGTTTCTTCATCTGTAAGATTAAGCCTGTACGCTGCCAGAAGTTTGTAATACATTTCTGTTCCCGAAGAAAGCGCTCTTTTAAAAAGTCGCTCTGTTTCTGACTGGTCAAGTTTTATGAATCCTGTCTGTGCAAGCCGTGCAGAAATATAACTGAATTTTGCACATGTTTCGTCGCTTGCCTTTTCGTCAATAAGAAGTGCCGTTTTGTAAAAGTCGTCCCACAAATGCTGCGAAAGTAAACGTACAGAAAGCGTGTCAAAAAAATCATCAAAGTAATATGGATCGTTCCATGTTCCGCCGAATTTTTCTACTGCTTCGATTGCGGCTGTTATTGAAGTTTTAAGACTTGTGTTAAGATAATACCAGAGTGCGTTGTCATAATTGTTTTCTGAAGGTGCATTTTCCATTGCTGAGCGGAATCTGTTTAACGCGCGCGTACGGTAAGAGTCGGCCCTGTCGTAAAGCCGTCCTGCATAAAAGTCTGCATAAAAAAGTGAAGACGCGCTCATGCTGCCTTTTATTGAGTCAAGATAAAATGCCGAAGACAGACTGTTTGAAGAACCGTAAAGAAGCGCTTTTCCTGCATCGCTCATTAACTGCGGAATATGGTTTGCAGGATCGTCAAGAATTTTTTTTGCCCTGTCTGCAAGAGCCGCATAGTTCTGATTGTAGACATCTGCGCGGAATTCTATTGTTCCGGTTGAATCAGAAAGTTCGCAGTACATTTTGTAATGCCACGAAGAAAATGTGCGTTCAGTACACCATTTGTAAAATGTTTTCTGAAAGCGGGAGTCTTTCTTTTTTTCAAGCGAATAGCAGCGGTAATAGGCAGTTGAATTTCTGCATGAAGTTACATCAAGATTTTCTGTCAGTGCAATAATGCGTGCAAATTCTTTATGAGAAAAAAGTTCCGCACACAGCCGTTCAAGCGAATCTTCGTCAGGAAACATTTCGTACAGTTTTTCATGACGGTCAATTCTTTCCTGCACCGAACCCAGTGTCGCAAGTGTTTCCTGGGCACGTCTTGAAACAACAGGAGTTGCTTTTTTTGCAGCTGTCTTTAAATAACGCTCGGCCGTGGACGTATCATTTTTTCTGAGCGCGCACAAAGCCATATAATATTTTGAATCGTTTTTGTATTCTTTCTGAAGTGTATCACGTCCGGTACAGCCCGCACAGTTGAGCGCGAACATGCATACCGACATGACAACAGCCATCTTTTTTTTAAATGGAATCAATCTGTTCCGCCTTATTCTGCCGGAATATTAATCCACGTACCCGAAATTATATAGTCAGGATTGCGGATGCCGTTGTATTTTGCAAGCGACTTGTAGCGCCACGGATTTTTGTAATATGCTTCTGAAATATCCCAGAGCGTATCTCCCCAGACAATTTTGTAGCGGATGTCCTGCGGTTTTTCTGCAGGAGGTTCAGGCTGCTCGGGAACAACAACTTCGGGATTTTCTGCAATTACAATTTCATCTTCCACTGCAGCCGGTGCAGGTTCGGGCTCGGGAATATTCTCGCTCTCCTGTTCAACAGGTTTCTGTTCAGGAAGTTCCGTAATGACAGGTGCATCTTCAATTTCACCGCTACGCATTTTTGAAAGAATATTTATTTTTGACGGAATTACAAACAGAACAAGAAGCGCGGCAATTATACAGATTATTGCGCATACCACGCAGATTATAACCGGAACGCGCGTTTTCTTTTTTATATCATCACTGACTTCTGCAGAAGAAGTTCCGTCGAGTGTTTCTTTGTCATAAAGATCGTTGAACATATTGTTGCTTGGCTGGAAGGTCGGGTCTTTTGACTTTTTGGATTCGTCATAATCACTGTCATCCAAATCAAGGTCAGATGTGTCAAACGGATTGTCTTCTGTCTGTTCAAGGTCGGGTTCACCAAAGTCACCGTCAAACACACCGCCGAGTCCTACAGGTTCTGCTGATTCTGCAGTGTCCGAAGGTTCCTCATCAAAGTCTGGAAGATCAAAGTCATCGTTGCTTGAATTGTCTTCTATTTTATCTTCTTTATCTTCCTCTGCATCCGGAACAGACTCCATCGAAAGCGAGTCATTGTCATTTTCATTTTCTGCACTTTCTTTTTCTGAAGCTTCGTCAGTGTCATCAAGGCTCCAGTCAGTTATGTTGCCGTCGTCAAGAAATGCTTTGCCTGAAGTTTCCCCGTTGTTCTGCGAATCTTCGTCTTCGTCATCAAAATCTGGAAGCTGTTCTGTTTCTGCAGTTTCAGAATTATTTTCTTCTTTCGGCTGTCCATCTTCAAAAGATTCTGTTTCGTTTTCTGCAGGCTTGTGTTCACTCTCAGTTTCAGTTTCTGGCTGAGAATCATCTTCAATCAGTTTTTCATCAGAACTTTCAGGTTCGGGAAGTTCAAGTTCTTCTTCTGTCCCGGGGAACTTTACTTCGGCTTCATCAACAGAAGTTTCGTCCAGAGGCTCGTCGGGGTCGGCTACATCTTCTGCAGAAAATTCCGGAAGATCAAAGTCGTCTTCAGAAAATATCTCTTCGGAAGAATCATCTTTTTTTTCTTCAAGAGCTGCTGTATCTTCCTGAGTATCTTTTTTCTTTGTATCATTATTGAGAGTATCAAAAGAAAAGTCTTCGTCGTTTGGAGATGGGGCTATCACGTTATTGTCCTCCGAAGTATCATTGAGTCCGAGTTTTGAAAGTTCCTGCGGTGAAATTGTAATGTCAGATTCATCACCGTTGTCACCGAGCGGAACATAATCTGCAAGAGTGTCGTCACTGTTCTGTTCCGGCTGTTCGTCTGCTTCTGAAAGAGTCGGGTCTTTTTCGAAGTCTACGGGTGGCCGGTTTGCTTCAGAAAGCGTGCGTGAAACAAGTGTTACCTGCGTTTCGCTTTTTTTGCCTGTTTCGGGGTCGGTTATTTCTGCAGAAAGCTCATTGTTTTCATCCAGGCCTATATCAAGGTTCAGATTGGGTTCACCGTTCTGGTGCGGTTTGAGATTCTTGATTTCCAGAGTGTCTACGTATTCAGCGTCGTTCATTGTTCCGTCGGCGCTTCTGTACAAATCTACGTGAACTGTGGTCTGGTTGTCCTGGACAGTCGTCAAATCGATGGACTTTTTGCCTGCCTTTCCTTCTTCTAGAATGGGAAAAAATGTTCCGTCGGCCAGCTTGATTCCAATTTGTTTCATATTCACCCCGCCTGGTATTTTACATATTTTCGGCATAAAAGTGTACTATCTTCACCGTATTTGCAAAAAACATTTGATTTATGCACAAAATAACAGTATAGTTTAAAGGACTCTCTATAAATTGCAATTTTTAGAGATGCCCTTAAGAGTAATTCAATTTTTTTTGGAGGAAATTATGGAACTCAAAGGCTCAAAAACAGAAGAAAATCTCAAGACAGCTTTTGCCGGCGAATCACAGGCAAGAAACAAGTACACTTATTTTGCAAGCAAAGCCCGAAAGGACGGTTTTGAACAGATTGCAAGAATTTTTGAAGAAACTGCCGCCAATGAAAAAGAACATGCCAAAATGTGGTACAAGCTTCTTAACGGCGAAATAAAATCTACTGCAGAAAATCTCAAGGATGCAGCCGACGGTGAAAACTACGAATGGACAGACATGTATGCAGGTTTTGCAAAGACTGCCCGCGAAGAAGGTTTTGCAGAAATTGCATTTGCCTTTGAATCCGTTGCCGCAATAGAAAAAACGCACGAAGAACGCTACAGAAAACTTCTGGACAACGTCACCAATGACCGCGTATTCAGCAAGGACGGAGACGTAATCTGGCAATGTTCAAACTGCGGCCACATCTGTGTAGGAAAGAAAGCCCCGGAAGTATGCCCGGTCTGCAAACATCCGCAGAGCTACTTTGAAATACGCGCAGAAAACTACTAAGGTTGGCTCTAAAAGCACACGTCAATAAAACAGTTGTAAAACAACTGAAGTTTTCAGGACAACTCAAATAGAGTTGTCCTGAAATACATTTACTAGAACAAAATTTATTTTACCATTATACTGTCACTTATGACAAATGTTTTTCTTGCCCGCCTTCTGGTTCTTGGACTTCTGGCATTTTCCAGCGCACGCTTTATCTTTGTAAAAAAAGTTTTAAAGGATTCACTTTCTGTTCTTCCTGCCGTGGCGCTTATTGTTTCTTTACTGAATATTCCTGCATTCGGGCTTTCTGTAACCGAAGCGGGTCTTTTCTTTCTTTCACTTTTTGTCTTTATATGGAACGTGCGCGCTCTTCTGCGTGTTATGGGCGAACTTGTCATTGACCACTACGGAACCTGGTTCAAAATCATTTCAAGCATAAACCTTGTTCTCATAATTGCCGCGGCGGTTATTGTAATTTACTTCAGGCCTGCAAAATCAAACGAAAAAACATTCATGATTCAAAAAACGACCGAAAACTACTGCGGAACCTATTCTGACGGTTTTACAAAAGCAGGTGCTCTTCCGCAAAAAGCAGACATACGGCTGTTCCGCTACACTTCGCTTCATGCAAAAGGCGCCGTCCACGGAACGGTAATTTTCATTCCGCCAAAGACAGTTTCTGTCTCAGAATACTGCGGTTTTATTAACAAACTGGCATACGACGGCTACACAGTGATTACTGCAGAATTCAACGTAACCGGAATCAAATGGCTGCGCGGACTGAAAAACCTTTCTTTTGCCCGTAAATTTTTCTTCAGAACAATGAAATACTTTCACCCCGACGACTACAAACTCTTTTTGGAAAATTCCACAATGAGACGCCGTGACGAGTGGAATGCACTTATTGATTTGAGCGGCGTCAACGAAAACGATTATGTTTTTCTTGTAACAGAAGATGACGCAACCGGCGATCTTGCAGCCCTTATCCAACAGCACAATACGCTTACCGACGGAGCCTTTGATCTGGCAGATGTTCCCGGTTACAAAACAGCAGGCTTTGGTCCGCTTGAAAACACATCACCGCTTTTTGCCGCAAAGTTCGGTCTTAAACCGGACAGAACCTTCTATATTTCCAGCAGAATTGCGGCGGCACTTGAAGAAGCTGTGTCTTACACTTTGACTGATTTTTATAGCCTAGATGAATAAATTATAGTATACTTTTATATTATGACTCAAAATACAAAAAACAAACTATGGCCTCTTTCACTTTCTGTGCTGGTGGTCGCCCTGGATCAGATAACAAAGGCACTGGTCGTAAAATACATTCCGCTTCTGACACCATTTTCTGACAACGGAATAATCGAAATCTTCGGAAAGTACCTGAGGCTCATTCACGTAAGAAACAAGGCTGTTGCATTCAGCATGGGAGCAGGTCTTCCCGACTCTGTACGTTTTATGCTGTTTTCTGTTCTTTCGCTGATGGCTGTAATAATAATTTACATAGTTTACTTCAGAAACAATGAATTTACAAAACTTCAGCGCTGGGCTCTCTGCGGAATTCTTGGTGGCGGACTTGGAAACCTTGTGGACCGTTTTTTCAGATGGCCTGACGGCGTTGTTGACTTCATTGACTGTTATTTCTTTGGAATTTTCGGATGGGAAAGATGGCCAACCTTTAACATAGCAGACTCTGCCGTTGTTGTATGCGGAATAATCTTTATCATAAGTTTTATTGTACAGGCTGTACACGACTCCAAAAATTCAAAATCTGAGGCTTCAAAATGAACAAAAAAGGATTTACACTTCTGTTTATACTTGTTTCTACAATAGCAAACGTTCTTCTTACGCTTTTGTGCATTGCTCTTCTTGCGCTTACTTTCATTGGTGTTCTTAAAGCATTCCATATAGAAGCAGGCAGCAGTGCCTACGGAACAGCCCTTGTTGTAAGTTTTCTTGTGGGGTTAATCATAAGTTTTTTTCTTTACACAAAGGTTTCCACGCTGATTATAAAGAAATTCAATATGACAGAAAAGTTTGAAGACAAATGGCTGGATCATTCACGTTCAGAAAACGGATCTTCCAGCAAAGAAAAGCCTCGCCAGACAAAGATGCCGTCTTCAGTTCTTCCTACTGATGAAGAAAAAGAAGAAAAGGAAAAGTGGGGCGAATAACCCCGGCTGATTCCCATTCTATCAATAGCCGTCGCTCATGCTGCGGTTAATGTCACGCTGGTAAAGTTCCTGATAGACAAGGCTTCTTGTCTTGAGGGTATCTTTGAGTTCCTGCGGGAACGGCAGATAGCGCCAGAAAATTCCGCGCACTTCTTTTTCGAGTTTCTGCGTTCCCAAAGACTCTTTTGTAATCCACAGAATATAATCTTCTATAAAGAACTGCTTTACATCACCCTTCATTTTGTGTTCTTCCACATACTGGTAATAGTGTCCGGTAAGTCCGTCTGTCATCCAGTCGTAAGAAGCCTTTTCTTTTGCAACCTGCCATCTAAGGTCTGCCACTGCGGTAAGACACGCAATCTTCAAATCCCTGGGGTACATTGGAATTACAATGCGTCCGCGGCTGGTAACACGGTTCATTCTGTCAAAGGGTTCCCAGCAGAAACCGTTGTCACCGTAAGTCGGCACAAGAAGAACATAGGGAACAATTCTGTGCATAACATTTTTGTGTACGCGGCAGAAACACTGCGGATCAATTGATTCTATCCATGCAAGTTCCCTGAGTACGTTTTCGCGAAATCCGGTGCTTTTGTCAAAACAGTGGAAGAATTCACGCGTAAAAATCGGGAACTGGTTTCCCTGCCGGCCGCAGGTCATTTTTGACATCTGTCGGATTGTCGTCATTTCGGTAAGAATATCCTCTGTTCCTACACTGACTTCTTCCACAAACTGTCCTGTCTTGTCGTTAAGGCTCTGTTCAATTTCCTTTGCTTCCTGAAGTTCGTCCAGACAATTCATAAGTTCCCTGTCTATTTTCTGAAGCGCGTGGAACCTCTGCGTAATTTCGGCAAACAGTTTTTTCTGAATGTCTGTGTATGGCGCACGGTGCGGTTCAAGACCGATAATTTCTTCGTGGGTTGTAAGAGAATTAATCCTGTCAGTTATTTCGTATTCAAGTGTATTGCGCTCACTTTCCTTTGAATTTACAATGCTTTCTATACTCTGAAGCTTGCCGCTGTTTTTGCTCTTTAACTGCTGCAGGCGCTGGGCTTCTGCTGCGGGTGTTTTTGAAGCACGCATCGGAACTTCATCTGTTGTACTGAGCTTTAGATTTCCTAGAGCAATTTCGCGGATCCACTCGTCAACGTAAAGAACAGGTTCGCCGCTTGTGTTTTTTTCTATTGAACGCGCAAAAAAATCTTTTTGTTCCGGCCTGAAGAGAGAGGGGAGCACTATGCCGAACCTCATTGCCATTTTTTTGCACTCTGCAACATTGGGGTTTGCCATTTTTGGGGCAAGACTTCTGAGAAATTCCCAGTATGCTGTAATTATCTGCTGGCGGTAAACTGCGCGGTCTTTTTTGTCTTCGCATTTGAGGTATTTTATCAAAAGCTGGTGAAGTCTCTGCGAACTTTGGCCTTCACCGGTAAGACAGGTTTTGTAATAGGCCGGATCATCATAAACAGTGCTGGGCTCGTCTTCAAAAAATTTTTCAATCGGTCTGAATGCCTTGACGCTTAAATCTACTTCGGGAATGCCGTTTTTTACTTTTGGAACAGACATCATTGCATTGTGCTGTTTCTGGAGCTGTACTTCATATTCCTTCTGCTCAATCTGCTTTTCGTCGGCTTTTATATCTGCAGAGCTTTCGGGCAGACTGTCATTTGTTTCCGCAAGAAGCGCGGCAATGCTCGGGTCTATATCATCACTGTAGCTCATGTTTCCCCCATAAGGCAAGTTATCTTGAGAAATAATATTTTTTTATTATATCACGTTTTCGGTTATTTTCAACAGTTGAAACAGCACTTAACTGCATTTGAGTGTTACTTCGCCGGAATGAAGTGTGCGCGTACTTTTGTCTTTGAGTTGAACAAGAAGGCCCGCATCATCTGTTATGTCCAGAACCTCTGCACTGTAGGAACCGCTGTCTGTTCCGGCCAGAGGTGTGACCGTTACTGTCTTTCCCGAAAGAAACGAACGCGCGCGGTATTCACCAATAATGTTTTCTGATGACTCAAGAATACGTACGGTTTCCAGATAGACCCGTGCAAGAAGTGCTGTCCGTAAAGGACGCTTCCCGCCACCTTCTGCAGAACAAATGCCCCCGGCTTTGGACAAAAGCTCGCGCGGCATGGCTGCATCTGCAACAATATTTATTCCTATACCAATAACGGCTGCTTCGACTTTTTGTGAAACAGGATTGAGTGTTCCTTCGGTAAGAATGCCACAGACTTTTTTTTCATTAAGATAAATATCGTTTACCCATTTGATACGGCATTCTGTTTTGCAAAGCGCGTCTATTGCACGGCATACACCTACAGCAGCCGCCACAGTGTAGACAGAAGCATCTGTTACCCCGGCGCGCGGTACGTAACATATGCTGAAGTAAATGCCGGACTCGGGCGGGGAATAGTAACTGCGGCCTACCCTTCCGCGACCTGCGCTCTGTTGTGCTGCGGCAACAAGTGACAGATGAAGCTTTTCTCCTTCACAGGTGCGCGTTCCGTCAGAATTCAAAAGTGAAGTTGAGGCGCTTATTTTTCTTAACAGTTCTGAATTTGTACTGTCTGTTTTTTGCAAAAGCGTATACATCTTTTGGTGAAAACAATCGTATTCTTTTTGGGACGCAATTTTTTTTAGTTCCGCGAGAAAAGATTCTTCTGTAAAATTATCGCCGGTCATTTGTTTATGCTTTTCCCAAAAGGGAAAATTCGTTCACTGACGAACTGAATGCGATTCCGCTTCCGGGAACAGAAAGACAGTCCAAACTTCTTACGGCTTCAAGTACGGCATCTTTTTTGTCTTCGTCAACTACAATCATAAGCATTTCTTTTTCGGGAACAATGTGCATTCCAAAAAACTTTGCGTCATCTTCGCGGGCTGTTCCCCTTGCGTTGATTACCGTTCCACCGCCAGCACCGGCTTTTCTTGCTGCGGCCATTGCATCATCTGCATATCCTTTGTTGAGAATTACGGTTATGAGTTCTTTTTTGCAGTTCTGTGACATTTGTTCTGTTCCTCCTGTGATTGTACCAGTCTTAAGCATCTGTGAGGCGCCTGTTTCTATAAGGACGCCAAAGCCTGCACGTTCACTGCCGGCTGCTTCTTTTATTGCACGCGATATGTTTTCTTTTGTGCTGTTTTGGGCAAGTATCATTACTACGTCGCGGGTAGATTCTCCCAGTCCAAGCGCTGCCATTACCGGGCTTGAACTTATGCGGCGTCCCATGAGTACTGTTCCGCCAAAGCTCCCTGCCGAAACTGCTGCGTCTGATATAAGTTCTGCCTTGTTGTGCGGAACGACGCTTATCAGAAGTGTGTATCCGTTCATTTTTCCTCCAGCGGCTGCTTTTTTGCAGACTCATTTTTTTTCTTAAAGACAATTCCAAGTATCTGTATTGCAATAAGCGGTGTCATTGCTACAAGTGCTATTACACCAAAGGCATCTGTTGCCGAACTTGCACCACCGGCAGCTGCAGCACCAAGTGTAAACGAAAGAATAAACGTGCTTGTCATAGGGCCACTCGCTACCCCGCCCGAATCAAACGCAATGCCTGTAAAAAGCGGCGGGCAGAAAAAAGTAAGTATGAGAGCAAGTGCATATCCCGGAACAAGTACGTACCACAGGCTGAATCCGTAAATTACCCGTAGCATACTTACAACAATTGCCGCAGCAACACCCGATGAAAGGGCCGCAAGCATAACCTTTCGTGGAATGGTTCCGCCGCTGACACTTTCTACCTGCTCGGTAAGTACCCAGACAGCGGGTTCTGCACAGACGACAATTGCACCGAATACAAAAGAAACTGCGGTTATCAATAAAGTCCAGATTCCGCCTGAAGCAAAAGCCTTTGTTCCCAGAATTTCACCAAGAGCTTTTCCTGCAGGCATGAATCCGCCGTTTACACCGACAAGAAAAAGAACAAGCCCTATGAAACCGTAGACAAGTCCCTTTACCATCCTGCGCACCTGAACCGGCGGCATCTTTAACAGAAAAATCTGGAATACCACGAACATTATTACAAGCGGAATAAGTGCAAGGCTTACTTCCTTAAGTACTGACGGGACAAGTTCCAGAAAAACCATCATTCCTTCGGCTTCCCCTCCATGTGAAGAAGCTGCTGTTGCCTGAGAAGAAACGTTCCCTGTTGCCTTGAGAATTATTCCGTAAAGACAGACTGCGGCAATGGGACCTACACTTGCAATTCCCGTAAGTCCAAAAGAGCTGTCGTTGTCCCCTGCTGAATTTTCTGAACCCGCACCCGAACGTCTTACCGAGGCGACACCCATTCCGAGTGCCATAATAAAAGGTACGGTCATTGGTCCTGTAGTAGCGCCTCCTGCATCGAAGGCAACCCCTTGGAATTCCGGAGGACATGCAAAAGCAAGTGCAAACACTATTATATAAGAGATGATAAGAATGTAGCGAAGTTTAAGGGACAGCATAGTGCGCAAAAGACCAATTGTAACAAAAAGTCCTATTCCGACAGCAATCATCAGAACAAGAGTCCATTTGTTTACGCCTCCTGCAACACTCTTTATCTGGTCTGCCAGAACCTGAACATCGGGCTCGGCAATCGTAACCATTATCCCAATTACAAAAGAAGCGCACAGTAAAAGCGGAAGATTGCGTTTTGCGGTAAGAGCCGCTCCGCTCCGCTCTCCTATGGGAAGGATTCCTATGTCTACACCAAGCAGGAATATTGTGAGACCCATGATAAGAAGAACACCGCCTGTTACAAACTTTGCGATAAGTTCCCCTCCAAGCGGTGCGACTGTTGTTCCGAGTAAGAGAACTATTGCCATTATTGGCAGAACAGAAAACATTGTTTCCTTGAATTTTTGAAAAAGGTTCATAAAATCCCCTGTCGAATATTATTTGTGGCAGTTATTGCATAAGCTTTTTCAGAAGCTATTTGCAACAGTTCCAGCCTGTTTTTTTGATTCCTTCAACCCACTTTGCTGCAAGGACCTTTGCTTCTTCCAGATTGTGGTCTTTGTAATTGCCGCATTCTTTTTCTGTTGCAGCCGGAACTTCCCTATCCCAGACTGCGACTTTTTCAAGAACATTTACAAGATGTTCAGCTATGTAAGATTCCTCGTGGTCGCCCCAGACGGTAAAATAAAATCCTGTGCGGCATCCCATGGGACTGAAGTCAATTACTATTCCGGGTAGTTCATCCCTTATATATTCGGCAACAAGATGCTCGAGTGTATGGATTGCGCCGGTGGACATAAATTCTTTGTTGGGCTGGCAGAATCTTATGTCGTACTTGCTTACAATGTCACCTTTTTTTCCGTGTTTTTTTGCAGCAAGTCTTACGAAAGGAGCCGTTACTTTTGTATGGTCAAGATTAAAACTGTCTACATTGTAGTTTCCGGCGGTATGTTTTTGTGCTTCTTCTGTTTTCATTCTGAACCTCACTATTATTTTATATCCAAAACGGAATTTATTGTATATCCCCTTTTTTCAATAATAGCGGAAATTTATGTTTATTTTAAGCCCTAAAAAAGTTGGATCTGCCGAAAATTTTATGATTTTTTCATAACTTATAAAACGAATGCTTGCAGAATAGATTCATGAAATACAACAATGCGATATGAAAATAAAAAGTTACCGAGAGATAAACCTTTATTATTTTACAGTATCCAGCATTTTTATTACCAAAGTGGCACTCAGAGCGGCAGCGGTTTGTTCGTTAAAGGTGTACGAAGTTTCTTCACCGTCATCTGCCATGTCACTCATGCATCTTATAATTACGAACGGAATTTTATTAAGATAACATGCGTGTGCAATAGCCGCACCTTCCATTTCTACGCAGGCCGGATCACATATAGAACGTATTTTTTCTTTAAGAGCGCGGTCGCTTATAAACTGGTCGCCTGACGCTACCCTTCCAAGAAGCATTTTGTGACTGGCTGAATCACTCGTGCGTCCAAAGGCATTGCGGGCGGCTTCTATAAGCGCTGGGTCTGCCCTGAAGTCGCTGCATTCCATCTGCGGAATCTGAGTCGGTTTGTAGCCGAAGCCGGTTGCATCCATGTCATGATAGAGCGCGTCGGATGACACCACAAAGTCCAGAACTTTGAGTCCGTGTGCCATAGCTCCCGCAATGCCGGTGTTAATGACATGGGTTACTCCGAATTTTAACGCAAGCAGCTGTGCGCAGAGAGCGGCGTTTACTTTTCCTATTCCGGAACGAACCAAAACTACTGGACAGCCGCTGACTGTTCCTTCAAAAAATGTCATTCCGGCTGTTTCTGTTTCCTTTTTATCCTGCAGAATTGATTTCAACTGGTTAAGTTCAATTTCCATTGCACCGATAATTCCTACTTTTTTCTGCATAAAATGCCATCCTTTGTAAAAAAACCGCAATATATGCGATAAAATCATTAAAATTCTGTTAGATTCCTAAATTCAATTGACTAATTTGGATATTTTGGATAGATTATTCTCAGCAGCAAGATTTAAAAGTTGATACACCGAACCGTTATTCCTCCTTTAAGCGGTTCGGTTTTTTGTTTTAAACCTGCTTAAAAAAACTTGCGGCGCTTTTCGCTGTCTTCGCTTTCTTTGTAAAGAATTGCAACGTTTCCTATAATGCGTACCAAAGTTGCGTCTGTTTTTTGTGCGATTTCTTCTGCGAGTTCACGTTTTTCTTCTTTGAATTCGTTGAATCTGACTTTAATAAGTTCGTGAGCTTTTAGTGACTCTGCGACTTTTACTTCAAGAGAAGGTGTTACTCCGTTCTGACCTACGATTACAACCGGTTCAAGAGTGTGTGCGGCTTTTTCCAGCATTTTTCGCTGCTTGCTTGTTAATTCCATCATGCGCAAATCTTAACAATAAAATGATTTAAAAGCAATCAGACTTTTGCATCAAAGTTTGCAGACTCAAAGCGGCCTGCAATGTCAAGAATTTTTTCTGGCGTAAGGGAATATGTTGACGGTGCTTTTTGTGACGCAAGTGCCAGTGCAAGAGATGCCGTACACGCAGCTTCTGCCGGATCATATTTCTGCGCAAGAAGACCTGCCGTAAGTCCTGCAAAAAGATCGCCGCTTCCGCCTTTGGCAAGAGCTTGTGTTCCGTGCGGGTTTACATAAACAGTGCATTCTTTTTTTTCATCTGTCTTTCTGGCAATATAAACGCACGCTCCCTTTGCAACAAGAACTGCGCCGGGAAACTTACAGCAGAACGCGCGCGTGAGTTCAAACCTTTTTGCGACTGTCTCTTCGAATGTTACTTCAAAGCCCGAGTTATTCAGAAGCGCACACAGTTCTTTGGGATGCGGCGTAAGTACAACACCGTGCGGGCGGCTTTTTAATATTTCGTTTACGCGCGGTGAATAGAGGATGTCTGCGTCAAGTACACACGCAATCTGTTCGTGCCGCAGAAGAAAGTCAATGTATTCGTCTGTACAGGGGTTTGCGTGACCTAGCCCCATTCCCAAAGCCACAACATTTGCTTTAGACGGAATTGTGTCCTGGTCCATAAAAGAATACGGAGTACGCACGCCGCCGTTAACGACTGTAACCAGCCCTGCACCAAATACAGATGCCGCTTTAGCACAAAGCATTGCAGCGCCGCTTTTTTCACCGCAGACAACAGCCGCGTGACCAAAGTTTCCTTTATGTACATTCTGTTTTTGTCTGAACGGAAAGTGTGCGTCGCCTGTGTCCAGAAGAATTGCACATGAAGGAAGCACAAGTTCCTGCTCGTAGTTCTGCCGCGTTATTCCGACAGAAGCGAGAGTTATTTTACCGCAGAAGTCTTTTGCCGTATCGCTGAACAGTGAAAGTTTAAGCGCGCCCATTGTTACGGTTTCATCGGCACTGAACACAACTGATGTGCTGTTACCATACATATCAAGCCCTGACGGAATATCGCACGCAATTCTGTATGCATCTGTATTTTTGTTCACTTCGGTTATTACAGCCGCTGCCTCTGCAGGAAGAGATCCGTGGAATCCGCTTCCGAAGATACAGTCAACAACAACACGGAGATCCACACTTTTTTCTTCTATATAATCATCAAGATCGTAAGCAGAAATTATCTGAATTCCGGCAAGAAGTGCACGCTGTTTTTCAAGTACGCACATAGCCGATGAAGCTTCGCAAACTTCGCAGACTGTTACCGCAAGCTCATGTCCTGCAAGACGCCGCGCAAGGGCAAAACCATCAGCTCCGTTGTTCCCCGGTCCTGTAAGAATAAGAACGGCTGCCCTGTTTATGTAAAAGCCCGAAGGATTTTTTTCATGCGGAATGAGTGCACGCTCAAGTTCAGAAGCGGCATTTTCTATCATTATGTCTTCTGTAAGACTGAATTTTTCCCTTGCACATTTGTCCAAAACACGTGTATCGCTAAAAATTTTCTGCATGCGTACATTATAAATGCAAACGGAATTTTTTGAAAGGTTCCCATAGGTTTTGTGTCCGCGGACCGGTTTGTGCAAAGGCGCTTTGTCCAGACATTCTGCCGTAAATTGACATAAAGTCTGCGCTTTTATAAAATAGGAAAATGTTAAGAAAACTAATTTTTGCGCTTTTGACTTTTGCCTGCGGTTCTCTGACTTTTGCATTTCCTTTTCCATTTTTTGAACCGCCTGAACTGCGCATCCTTGAAAAAGCCTATCCCGATATTGTATTTGAAAAAGAATTCGACAAAGAAAAAAACGACTGGAAAATTCTTCTTAAAGTTCCCGGAATAAAAGAAAATAAAATTCTTTACTGGAGTGAAGGTCGTATGCTCCCCGAAACTGAACTCAAAAATACCGAAAAATACTGGAGCATTTTGTACACTTACCCAAAAAAACTTCTTGACCCTGATGACATGACAGAAGAACAAAAAGAAAAACTCAAAAACTTCAGTTCTCGCGGCAACAGAAGAAACGGTGCCGGAACGCCCATGTTTTTCTTTGATGCAGTTTACGATTCTTCTTCACGCGCAAAACTCGAGCCGCATATAAGACGCACAACTTTTCTTGGAAAACCGATAAATGTTCACGAAAAAATTGTTGAACCGCTTTCCCATGTTGAACAGAAAATAAAAGTCAGTGCCGCAGCTGATGCAGAAGTAAAAGAATTTACAGACGGAATAAAATCTGCAGACGGATACTTATGGAGAATCATTGACGGTACAAACAGAAAATCTTTTCACAGTCTTGGAATCGCAGTGGACATTCTTCCAAAGCGTCTTGGCGGAAAAGAAATTTTCTGGAGCTGGGCACGGGACAAAAACCCGAAGGGATGGATGCTTACCCCGCTTTCAAAAAGATGGATGCCGCCCCAAAGCGTAATTGAAATTTTTGAAAGCGAAGGTTTTGTCTGGGGCGGCAAGTGGGGCATCTGGGACAACATGCACTTTGAATACCACCCCGAACTTATTCTGTTTAACGGCCTCTGATTTTACTCTGCGATATAGTCCAGACAGGTTCTGCTTTTTGTAAAAGGACGCACTTTTTCGTCGGCAACTTTTACATGCTCGGGATGAACAGAATATCCCTTTAGCGCAGCCTCGTCTGTAAACGAAGAGTCCAGCATAACATCTGCATTTGAAGATGCAAGAAGATTTACATTTACCTTAATGGAAATAAGTCCCGGAATTTTTCCTGCAAGGGATTCAAGTCCTTCTTTTATTTCTTTTCTTACAAGAGCTTTTTTCTGACTGTCAAGCTCATCTTTTAACTGCCAAAGTATTACGTGTTTTACCATAATTTGATTTTAGCATTTTTAACATTTTCTGTCATTTAAAAAAAAGGACATGCAAAGCCCAAATAAATAATTTTATTCGGGCTTTGCAAAGTTTTTAATTAATCAGCAGTTATTGTGTAAGTTCCTGTTGAACTTGACCAAACATTATGATTATCAAGTCCAATGTAATAAGTTCCTTTAGGTAGGTATCCTGCACAAACTGTTTTGGTTGTTCCGTCTACTTTATCGGTTTCTGCTATTACATCAGCTGGAGCAATACTTTCTTTAGAAGAAAGGTAGGCATAAATTGCTCCATCTCCTGAATTGTCTGTAACTGACAGTGTGATTTTTGTTGTCCTGTCAAGTGGCAGAGTCAGATATTTTGTCGAACTGCTGCTGACATAATATTTAACATTATTCGAAATAACTTCTGAATTGCCGCATACTATGTCTGTTGTTACAGAGTCGGCAGTTGTATTTGCATTGTAGCCGATTACATATCCGTAGTTTCCGTCCAATGCAGAATCATAATTTATATCAACTGTTCCGCCGGTAACAATAGTACCTGTTGTATCGTTGTAACCTGCAATTCCGCCTGTGTAAGGTGCTGTGCCTGTCGTAGTCACTTTAATTGAACTAACTGCAGGATTATCAATTTTTCCTGCATTTAAGGCTGCAATTCCGCCTGCATGGGAAACACCTGTTATCGTTGTAGAAGTTGAACTTGAAGCATCCTGTTTTACTTCGCAGTCAGTAATACTTGCGGTCTCTTCGTTTTTACCTGCGATACCCGCGGCATACTTTGCGCTTACAGATGCGTTCGGTGTATGCAGCTTGCTTGAAGAAATTGACTTGGAGTTGATTCCTGTTATACCTCCTGCATAACCGCTTCTTCCTGCAGAAATTGTAATTGCATCAACTGTACAACCGGTAATGTAACCATTATTCTGACCGGTAATTCCACCTGCACTCAAAGAAGAAGTTACAGTAGTTAAAGTTGCGTTTCCTCCGGCATAGCAGTTTTTAATGTCACCAAGCTCATTGTATCCTGCAATCATTCCCGCACTATTTTTTGCTGTAACTGTAGTTCTTTCTACATTTACAGAATCTACGGTGCCCGAGTTAATTTTTCCTGCTACAGCACCTGCGTAATCACATTTGGTTGAACCAATAGCTGAGTTTTTGATAATCAGTGATTTGACTGTTCCACCAAGAATTCCCAAAAAGCCGCTGTAAGTTTTTGTTTCGCCAGTGGAGGTATCTTTTTCAGAATAGAATTCTTTGACAGAAGAAATTGTCAATGTTTTTCCGTTTCCGTCAAATGTTCCACGGAATGTACCAGGCACACACCAGTCAGAAACTGTTACGTCTGCAAGAAGCTTTGCATTTTTGTAAGAAATTTCATCTGTTGCATAAGAGAAGAATGCGCGCAGTTCATCTGCAGAAGAAATTGTGTATGTTGAAGTTGCAGTATCGTATGTTACCCACTGAGCATAAAGTGTTGTGTCACTATTCAATACCGGAGTATCTCCTGCTGAATATCTTGTTCCGCTTCCGTCAGAGCTTGTATTCCATCCGCAGAATTTTTTGCCTTCAGGAGCTTCAAATGTACAATATTCTATTGAAGAGTTTGGATTAAACTTTTGTACTGTATCTGCAGAAGCACTTCCATTTGCGTTGTATGTTACCGAATATGAATAAAATTCATAAAAGCCTGAAAAAACTTCTTCAAAATTGATTGTGGTTTTTGCACCGGCTTTTATTATTGCATAAACCGGAACAGTTAATTTTTTACTGGTTGCAGTATCTTCCATTATAGCCGTAATCTGTAAATTTTGTGGTGCGAGCAATTTTGAATAAACATAGCACTTTAAGTCGGTGTCATATGTAACTTCTACCGCCTCTGATGTTCCGACAGAAACTGTGAACTTAAGTGTGGTGGATTGTTCTGCTGAAGGATAATACAAGTAAAGCAATCCTGTCGCAGTTTCATCTGTCACAGCCATAATAAAATTCAGTTTTGTTGTTATTCCATCCTGAATGCTTATATTTGAAAGTGTTGAAGAAAAAGCTGCGCCATAACATTTTGCACTGAGCGTAAAATCGTAAGCCGTTGCATCAAGTTCAATAACTCCGCTGTCACGCATTATGTCAGCATAAGTTTTGTAAGTTTTGTAAGAAGTCATCTCTCCTGACATTGCACTTTTCTTTCCTTTAAGTTCAATGTCTGTAAAGGCAGTTTTGTCATATTTTGGAAAAGCTGTTCTTTCATTTCCTTCTTCTTCAAAAGAAATTCCTGCAAGTGTGATTCCGGTTTTTCCTGTTACGTTTTGCGACTGTTCTTCTTCAACTTCAAATGAATTTTTGCATCCGAAAATGGAAAGCATAAAAATTGAAGCAACCGCAAAAAATTTTATCTTCCTGTTAATTATCTTTCTCATATTTTTCCTCTCTTATTTATTCCGATTTTACATTTAGGTTTGCCATTACGGTATTTGAATACGTTGTACCATCTAAAGTATAAGTTGCCATAACTGTATGCGAACCGTCTTTAAGACCACCGATTCTATTTCTTACGCTGAATGTACTTCCTGAGCAAACAAAAGTTCCGTCCACATACCATTTTGTTGTATACATATCCGAAGTACCAAACTGTGTGCTAAGTTCCATAGTTGTTTCGTCATAAGTCAGTTCTAAGTCTGAATCACTTACAGATGGCAAATTTACTGTAACAGTCATATTTTTTGGAATCCATTGTCCGTAAAGCTCGATTGAAGAAGAAGTTTTTGAGTTCAGGATTTCTTTCATGTCTGCTTTGTCTGAATAAGAAGTTCCGCTTCCGTCAGATTTTGTATTCCATCCGGTAAATTCATAAGCGTCACTGATCAAGGTTTTGTCTTTATTCAGAATAGTGTTTATTCCTGTTCTAAGTGTTTCGTAAAAGTAGGAAGAAACAGAATTCATTGTGTTGCTGTCATAAACTTTGAATTTATTGGAATTATTAAGATAATAATAAACACTTATGTAATTAGCCGTCCAGTCTGCTGTGACTGTGATTGTATCTGTTACCTGAACAGGCCGATAATCAGAAATCAAAGTATCATTTATTTTCCAGCCGTTGAATTTGTAGCCCTGTTCGCTTGGCACCGGAAGTTTTTGTGTTTCAAGGCTTCCGGTATAACCGTCTGTTGAAATATAGCTTTTATACTTTACAATCATTGTGTCAGAAACTGTTCCATGCTCGCTTACAAGATTTATTGTAACATCGGCATTAAGATCTTCTTCAAGAATTGCGTACAAAGTTATTTCTTTGCCGTCTTCTGCTGTAAGATTATAGAAAGAGTCACCGGCAGAATATTTTGTTCCAATTCCGGAAGCGTCTGTATTCCAGCCTGAAAATTTGTAATATTTTTTTATAAGTGTATTTTCAGGAACAGTATATTCTGCATCGTATTCACAAACAATTGCTTCTGGTACCGTTCCTTCATAACCGTTTGCGTCAAACTTTACTGTATACGAAATTGGTACAAGCTTTCCTTCAAGGACTGTATCTTCATTTACAGTCAGTGTAGAAAGATTTACCGCATTTTCTTTTGAATACCAGTTGATTGCTTTATAACCGGTTGGAAGATGTTCTTTTGTAAATTTCTCGATTTCTGCCAAATTTTCTGCACTTAAAGTTTCATTTTCGTTTATTGGATAACTTGCATATTCAGTTCCAAGAACAGAAAAAGTAATTTTGTAGTCGCTCAAAAGATAAACGGATTTGAATTCGATTGTTCCGTCTGAAGCAAACACAAGTTCAGAAATGTCATCACCTGCAGAATATTTTGTTCCATTGTATTCCCAGCCGTCAGTTCTTTTGTATCCGTCTGGAACTGTAAAAGTGTTTTCGGGAAGAATGATTTTGTCGCCATAAACTGCACTGACTGCGTTAACTGTTCCGCTTCCTCCGTTGCTGTCAAAAGTGACGGTGTAGTTTTTTGCTGTCCATTTTGCTTTGAATGTAACATTCTGTGTAACTCTATAACCGGCAGCAAGTTTTGTTTCACCAGAATACCAGCCTTCAAAAGTGTATCCTTGTTTTGCGTCGGTAAGATCAATTCCTGCTATATCAGTTTCTGTAAACGTATAGCCTTCCTGAAAAACTTTGGACTGCGTTCCCAAATTTTCTATTCCGCTTTCAAAAGTGACGGTGTAGTTTTTTGGCTCTTCTACTTCCGGCTTACAGGCTGTTAAGAATGCAGCAAAAATTCCTGCTATAACAATTAGGTAAAATAATTTTTGTTTTTTCATAAAATCTCCCATATAATTAGCTTAAAATGGTTTCTATAACAACAAATTATACCCCCCCCCGAAAAGCATTTGTCAACACAATTCTTTTTACTTTTTTAATAAAAAGAAAATCAAAAAAAATCGCGTTTCTCTTGACAGTAACATAGAAATATTGTATGTTACTTCTAACAGTAACGCTTCTTTTTATAGAAACATTACTTCTTTCCTTCTGGTGAGGTATTTATGAATTTTATTGTTGATGATGAAAATTTTATTTACACAAGTTTTTCAAGCGAGCGTTACACACCGTATTCTTTGGCACGCAAAATCGGTGCAACTGCAATTCTGGAATCTGCAAGTTTTTCAAAAGGCCGCGAGCGTTATTCAATTCTGATGACACGCGAAGCATTCAAAATTATTCAGGATACAGATGGAATTGCATTTCTTGTTGATGAAAAAAGAATTCCGTTTGATACAACAAATGTAGAAAGCCATGATGCACTCGGAAGAAAAAAATCAGCAGATATTCTTGATGCACTTGTTTATGTAGCAAACCAGAGTAAGCGTCCGCTTCCCGGAAATATATGTGAGATTCCGATTCCGTCGTCGGGACTTGGTTACTTAAGTTATGAATTTGCCGCACGCTGTGACAATATAAAATTTTTTGAACAGAATGATGAACTTAAAATTCCTGAAAGCCTTTTTGTTACCGGACATTTTTACATTGTGTTTGACCACTTTACAGAAACAATGCATCTTTTTGGCCTTAACTACAATGAACACAAAATAAATCTTCACGACGAAGCGCAGAAACTTATCAAAAGAATCAACGATATGGATTTTTCTTATGTCGAAGAAGAAGAAAATAAATTTGAATATAAAATGTTGACCGATGCAGAAGAATCAAAACGTGAGTATATAGAAAAAGTATGTGCCCTAAAAAAAAGAATTATCGCAGGTGATTTGATTCAGGCTGTTCCGTCACGCCGCGTGCAGATTGAATGTGATGTTCCGGCACTTACAGTTTACGGAAAACTCCGCCGCGTTAATCCTTCGCCTTATCTTTTTTACATTGACTTCGGAAACTTTCAGCTTACGGGTTCTTCACCTGAAAGTCTTGTGCGCGTTCGTGCAGGTAAGGCAAGTATTCACCCGATTGCAGGAACAATTCACCGCGGAAAAAATGATGCAGAAGATGCAGAACTTATGCAGACTCTTTTGTCAAACCCAAAAGAACGTGCAGAACATCTGATGCTTGTAGATTTGGCTCGCAATGATTTGGGACGGGTTTGCAAAGAAGGAAGTGTAACTGTTCCGCAGTTTATGGAATGTGAAAAGTTCAGCCATGTAATTCACATTGTAAGCAACACAGAAGGTGACGTGCGTGATGATGTAGAAAGCATTCGTGTACTGCGTGCGGCTTTTCCTGCAGGAACTGTAAGCGGTGCTCCGAAGATTAGTGCAATGCAGATTCTTTCAGGGCTTGAAAAAAACAAAAGACGTTTTTATGCAGGTGCTGTAGGTTATATTCGTTCCAATGGCGATCTGGATTTTTGTATTGCAATACGAAGTGCGCTGTGTCAGAAAAAAGTTTGGACTCTTCAGGCAGGCGGCGGAATTGTTTACGATTCTGATCCTGAACGCGAGTACACTGAAACCTGTGAAAAACTCGGCGCACTGATTGACACTCTTACAAAATAATTTTTTGATTCTGCGGAGGAAAATATGATTCTTGTTATAGATAATTACGATTCTTTTACTTTTAATGTTGTTCAGGCTTTGGAATGTACAACAAAAGATGAAATTAAAGTTGTCAGAAATGATGAATATAAAATTGAAGAACTTGCTGCGCTTAAACCCGATTATCTGGTTGTTTCTCCGGGACCGGGAAATCCTTCACAGGCAGGTGTAAGCAAAGAAGCGATAAAATATTTTGCAGGAAAAATTCCGGTCCTTGGAATCTGCCTTGGTCATCAGTCGATTGCAGAAGCTTTCGGCGCAAAAATTGTTCAGGCAAAATTCATCAAACACGGAATTGTAGAAGACATTGACCTTGACGGACGCGGACTTTTTAGAAACATCGGAAAAAGTTCAAAGTTTACACGCTACCACAGTCTTGTTGTAGATGAAAGTACACTTCCCGAAGAATTCGAAATTACAGCACGCGCAAAAGACGGCGACATTATGGGAATAAGACACAAGACAATGCCAATAGAAGGAATTCAGTTTCATCCGGAATCTATTGCAAGTGAAAACTGTACAAAACTGTTTGCAGCATTTTTGCATTACAGGCGCGACAATCTTCCTGTTGCAGAATACCTGAACCAGATTGCTTCACATAAAAACTTAAGTGAAGAGCAGGCAAAAAGCTTTATGGATTTTCTTACTGAAGGAAATCTTGATGAAAGACAGACGGCGGCTATTCTTACGGCGATTGCAGTAAAAGGACCTTCTGCTTCTGAAATGTGCGGTTGTGCAAAAGTATTGTGCCAGAAAAAAACTCTGCTTCCTGTAGACGGAACAAAACTTGCAGAAATTGTAGGAACAGGCGGCGACGGTAAAGGAAGTTTTAACATCAGTTCACTTTCTGCACTGACAGCAGCAGCCTGCGGTGTACCAATGGCAAAACACGGAAACAGAGCGGTTTCAAGCAAATCGGGAGCTGCTGATTTTTACGAAGCGCTCGGATTCAAGATTGACACAACACCTGAAAAAACTGCCGAACTTATAAACAAAACAAACTTTGGTTTTTTGATGGCACCGATTTATCATTCAGCAATGCGTTTTGCAGGACCGGTAAGAAAAGCACTTGGAATAAAAACCATAATGAATGTTCTGGGACCTCTTTCAAATCCTGCAGGAGCAAATTATGAAGTGCTTGGCGTTTACGACAAATCGCTTATAAGTCCTGTAGCAGATGCTGCAAAAATGCTCGGAGCAAAACGTGTTCTTGTTGTAAACAGTGAAGACGGTTATGACGAAATTTCCCCGTGTGCAAAAACACATGCCTGCATAATTGACGAAAAAAATCACAAAGTAAATTTTGTAATTGATCCGCAGAAATACGGAATTACAGACTGTGACGAAAGTGAACTTGCAGGCGGAACCGGAAAAGACAATGCGCAGCTTGCACTTGATGTCTTGAACGGAACTGGTCGTCGTACAATAAAAGAAGCCGTTGCACTCAATACAGGAGCCGTTCTTTATATAACAGGAAAAACTTCTACAATCAAAGCTGGTTATGAAATGGCAAAAACTGCTCTTGAAGACGGAACTGTTCTTGCAAAAATCAATGAAGTTAGGGCGGTAAGCAATGGCCTGTGAAAAAAATATTGTTGCGCAGATTGTTGAGCAGAGAAAAAAAGACATTGCAGAACGCGGCTACAACTTTGGGTTTGAAATCCCGCAAAAAAGAGAGCGCCCTGTATTCCCTTTTATGCAGAACCGTGGTGTAATTCTTGAAGTAAAAAGAGCAAGTCCGAGCAAAGGTGATATTGCACCACAACTCAATGCAGCAAAGACTGCACTTACTTATGCTGAATGCGGTGCGTCTGCAATTTCTGTACTGACAGAAGAAAATTATTTCAAAGGTTCTATTGCAGATTTAATCGCTGTTTGCAAAGCGGTTGACAATGCAGCTGTTCTCAGAAAAGATTTTTTGATTGATGAAGAAGAAATTCAGATTGCATATCTTTGCGGTGCCGACGCAGTTCTTTTGATTGCAGGAATTCTCGAAAAAGAAAAACTTGAATCAATGATAAAAAAATGTGCTTCACTCGGAATAAAAGCATTCGTGGAAATACGTACTTTAAGCGATGCAGAAAAAATCAATTCACTTAAAGAATATTCAGACACAATTGTATGCGGAATAAATTCGCGTAACTTAAAAACATTTGATGTAGACACACTTGTTCCTGCAATGTATAAAAATTTGCTTGGAACAAAGGTTGTTTTTGAAAGCGGACTGTTGAGTTCAAATGCATGTGAAAAAGCCGGCGAAATGGGATTTACAGGAATTCTTCTGGGAGAAGGAGCAGCCCGCAATCCTGATATGGCAAAAGAATTTGTAATAAGTTTTATGAATGCACAACAGAATGCAAACGGAATTTTCTGGACACGCGTTGCACAAAAAATTTATTCAAACAAAAAAAACAACCGTCCGCTTGTAAAACTGTGCGGGCTTACAAACTGTGAAGATGCAGTTTATGCAGCAAAAGCCGGCGCTGACTTCTGCGGATTCATTCTTTCTGAAGGATACAGCCGCAGCATAAGTTTGCAGACTGCAGAAAAATGCTGCCGCGAAGTAAAAGATACTTCCTATGCAATAACAGTCGCTGTTCTTACAGAATTAAAAAGTAAAAAAGCAGAATCTGTAATAAAACTTGTGCGTGAAAATAAAATCGACTGCATTCAGGTTCATGGAATAAAATATAAAGAAGCAGAAAAAATTCTTGAAGGTATTCCGCATTATTATACAGTCTGTGGCGACGGTGAAAGTTTGACTAAAAAAACAGAAGATCTTTCTTTTTTTGGTGAACCGCGATTTATTCAGGATTCAAAAAATCACGAATACAAAAAACCTGCCAACGGTGAACTATGGCTTGCCGGCGGAATTACTCCTGAAAATGTTTTTGAACTTGTTCAGAAATTCAATCCCGAACTGATAGATATTTCAGGCGGAACAGAAACTGTTACAGGAAAAAAAGATTACGGTAAAATAGACAGAATTTTTGAAAAAATTTCTTATGGAGAATAAATAAAATGAAAGAATCAACAGACGGATTTTTTAATGAATATGGCGGAAAATATGTTGCAGAAGTTTTGAGACGGCCTCTTGACGAACTTCAATCTGCATTCAAACATTATATGCAGGACAAAGAATTTCTTGATGAACTCAACACAATCCGCCGCGATTATATCGGAAGGGAAACACCGCTTTATTTTGCTCCCACAGCAACAAAACTTTTGGGCGGAGCTCAGATTTACATAAAGCTCGAAGGACTTGCAAACACAGGCGCACACAAAATAAACAATGCAATCGGTCAGTGCCTTCTCGCAAAAAAAATGGGAAAGACACGCATAATTGCAGAAACAGGCGCCGGACAGCACGGAGTTGCAACTGCAGCAGCCTGCGCAAAACTGGGACTTGAATGTATAGTTTACATGGGCGAAGTTGATGTAAGACGCCAGCAGCCGAATGTTGCCGCAATGGAACTTTACGGTGCAAAAGTACGCGCAGTAACATCGGGCAGCAGAACATTAAAAGATGCAGTAAACGAAGCAATGCGTGATTGGGCTGCAAATTTCGAAAACACACATTATGTTTTGGGAAGTGCACTCGGTCCTGCTCCGTTCCCTGACATTGTACGCGAGTTCCAGTCTGTAATCGGTTACGAAGTAAAAGAACAGTGTGAACAGCGCGGAATAAAAATCGGTGCAATGGTAGCATGTGTCGGTGGCGGATCAAATTCAATAGGATTTTTCAGCCCGTTCATTGACAAAAAAGAACCACGCCTTATAGGTGCAGAAGCAGGCGGAATAGGACCGAATGTCGGTGAAAACGCCAGCCGCATGACAGGAAACGCAGCCCGCGACGGAATCCTTCAGGGATATAAAAGCCGCTTTCTTTTGGACGACGACGGACAGGCTTTACCAACACGCTCAATCAGCGCAGGACTTGACTATTGCGGAATAGGACCACAACTTGCCGCTTTAGGAAAATCGGGCCGCGTGGAATTCTGTGCAATAAAAGATGATGAAGCGCTGGATGCCGTAAGTTTCTTTGCAAAAAACGAAGGAATTTTATTTGCACTTGAAAGCGCACACGCAGGAGCCGCCGCAATGAAAATTGCAAAAGAACTGTCGGCTGACCAGGCTGTTATAATCAACATGAGTGGACGCGGAGACAAAGATGTATTTATCACAAGTCCTGTATTCCGCCGTGAAGAATGGATAAATTTCCTTCACGCAGAAATTGAACGGCTTGAAGAAAACAAAGATATTCACAACGCAAAAATCATGCAGACAAAATAGGGGAATAAAATGAATAAAATAAAATTGATGAGCCATCTTGTGGCAGGTTACCCGACAGACGAAATAGCATTTGAAGCGGCAAAAGCTCTTGTAAAAGGCGGTGCAGACATTCTCGAAATACAGCTTCCGTTCAGTGACCCAAGTGCCGACGGTCCTGCAATCCAGACTGCATGTACAGAAGTTTTAAAACGAGGGTATAAAACTCAGGACGGACTAGAATTTATTTCAAAGCTGCACAAAGAGTTTCCCGACACAACAATTTATTTAATGAGTTACGGTTCTTTAATTTACACACCCGGAATCGAAAACTTCTGTAAAAAAGCAGCAGCAGCCGGAGTAAAAGGAATGATTATTCCAGACCTTCCGTTTGACTGCGATGAAGGACTTACAAAAGCCTGTGAAGAAAACGGAATGGAAAACATACCGGTTGCGGCACCAAGTATGAGTGACGAACGTTTAAAAAAATTAGCCAGTGCCGGATTTAAACACATCTACGCCGCCCTTCGTGCAGGAATTACAGGAACAGAAACAACAGTAGATTCTGCCACAATTGAATTCCTTAAAAAAGTTTCAGGCGGTTCAGCAAAGATTTACGGCGGCTTCGGAATCTCAAGCGGAACACAGGCAAAAGTAGTTGCGCCTTATGTAGACGCAATCGTTGCAGGAAGTGTATTCGTACGCATCATTACCGCAAACAAAAATTCTCCAAAAGAACTTGCACAAAAAGTTCAGGAAAAAGCACTGGAACTTACGCTGGCTTAAATTGAAATATTGAATACAATTTTTTATTTGAGATAAAAAATCCGCTGTTCGTCAAAGAAGAATTTTCTTCAATTGAATGAACAGCGGTCGCCTTCCTGTAAGGAATACAGTCTGTTAAATTACCTGATGTTTTTTCAGAAGTTTTGAAACTTCTGTATTGTCAATCTTTTTAAGAACAGAATTCAACACTATCTTTTCTATAAAGCCAAGTTTCATGTCGGTAATTTTCTTTCCGTCACGCAAGGCAACAGTTGCATCGAGTAAATCGCGAATATCATAAACACTTCCCCAGACTTCAGGGACTCCGCGGTCAATATTCAACAGAGTATAAACGGCTTCCATTGCGGTACGGATTGAATATTCTGTTGTGAAAACAGTGTCGCGTGGTGTTTCTGCAAAGTTTCCGATAAATGCAAAATTTACTGAACCTTCAGGAACGACATTCGGGCGGTCACCTTCTTCACGCGGCTGGAAATATGCACTTGCAAAAGGCATCATTACAGGAACGGTGTTTGCGCTGTTTTTTGCAAGTTCTTCAATCTGGTCTTCAGGAACACCAAGATGATAAAGCCACTCTTCGCAGATTTCCATTCCTGTACAGTCACGCATAGCCTTTTTTATAAAGTCGCCAGGTTTGTCAGAGAACATTCCGTAAAGCCATACGAGAACCTGTCCTTTAGGCTGGTTTCTGAACTGTGGCTGACGGTTAATCGTCCAGCTTAAAAGCCATGATGAATCTTCTACAGTTACGATTCCGCCTGTTACGACTTTTCCTGAAAGCGGGTCGCGTTTGCAGATTTTTTTTATATAAGGAAGAATTTTTTCATCCAAAGTATTTACTGTGGCACTTACCCAGTTACTGTCTTCTGTGTCCATACAGAATTTGTCAGGACGGCCGAATGATGGATCCTGAGCTGCTATTTTTCTCCAAAGACTGAATGTTCCGCCTTCGTGAATTTCCTTGTCAATTCCTGTAGCTTTTGTCTGGCTTCCGTAAGTTGAATTCTCAACATTGCTTCCGTTTGTATAGAAGACCAGGTCATCTTCGGTCAAATCGATATTTTCAGTTTTTCCACCGCATTCAACAACAATTGTTTTTGCAAGTTTTTTGGATTTCTGAATATCAAAAAGAACATTCATTACTTTTGTATTGTAGTGAAATTGAACTCCGTGTTCTTCAAGATATTTAATCATGGGGAGAACCATTGATTCATACTGATTGTATTTTGTAAATCTTAATGCAGTAAAATCAGGAAGGCCTCCGATGTGATGAATATAACGCTGCATGTAGCGCTTCATTTCGAGTGCACTCTGGTCGTCTTTGAATGCAAACATTGTGCGCCAGTACATCCAGAAATTTGTTTTGAAAACTTCGTCGTCAAAGATTTCTGTCATTTTAACATTTGCAAGCTGTTCATCTGGAGTCATGAAAAGTTTCATGATTTCCATTGCGCCTTTGTCAGAAAGACCGAATTTATTCTGAGTTCCAGCATCCTGTCCGCGGTTTACTGTTGCACGGCAGAGTGAATAGTTGGGGTCTTTTTTGTTGAGCCAGTAATATTCATCAAGAATACTTACGCCTTCAGTTTCAATAGAAGGAATTGAGCGGAACAAATCCCACATACATTCAAAGTGATTGTCCATTTCGCGTCCGCCACGCATTACGTAACCGACAGTTGACATCTGGTCTCCGTCAAGAGCACCGCCTGCGTGATCGGCTGATTCAAGAATGTGAATGTTTTTTCCTGCCATTTGGCCGTCTCGTACAAGAAAACAGGCGGCTGATAAGGAAGCAAGACCGCTTCCGATTAAATACGCTGACTTGCAGTCTACATTTTCAGGTTTTTGAGGGCGTGCAAATGCTTCATAATTTCCGTTTGAATAATACATAAAAATACCTCCGTTGATTTTTTAAGGTTGCTCAAAACAAAATCATTTTTTGAGCTTCATTTTATGTATTCAATATAGTACTTTTAAAATCAGAAACAATGAGCAATATTTTTGAAGTGATAGAAATTTTATCAAATTGATTGAATTGATTAAATTTTCTGCTGGAATTATTCAGTCTTTCCTGTACGGAATGCTTTGAGCGCGCGTGAAAAGTTTCCGTGCATTAGAAGAGAAATGTGTTCGACAATCTGCTCGGGGTCTGCTTCCATGTCACCGCGAATCCAGTCGAGCATAACTCCTACAAAAGCATATTTATAGAAATGCGCAATAAAAGATTTATCGCTTTCACTGACTGCTTCTTTTGATGCTTCTTCATTTACAACGTCCATCAGTAAACCGTATGTTACTTTATAAAGATACTGTTCAACCTGCTCGCGGCTCACGGAACGGTACACGTTCATTATAAAAGGCTTGTTTTCTTTAACGGCCTCAAAAATCTGCAGAAATCCCTGCTGCCAGGTTGTGTATGTTTTTTTCCCGTCAAGGGCTTTTCTTGCATCTTCGGCACACGACCATTCAACCAGATCAAAAATATCCCTGAAGTGGTAATAAAAAGTCATTCTGTTTATACCGCAATCTTCTGTGATGTCGTTTATTGTAATTTTATCAAGCGGTTTCTTAAGCAAAAGATTTTTAAGAGAAGCTTCAAGCGCACGTTTTGTAACCAATGACATAAATACCCCGAATAAAATATACCATCAGCCACATTTTTTTTCCATACGGAACTACGAAGTTAATTCAATTTTCTATATTTTACATATTGTTGAAGTTGAGAATCAAATATAAACAATGATCCTTCTTCAATATAAAATCCGGATGAATTTATTGGATTTTTAAATCCAGATTCTTCAGGAATTTCTGAATAAGATATTTCTTTATTTTCACCGTCAGAAGTTGTAATCAATTTTTCATTGACGAAATTCAGCAGCCTGTTTTTGCGAACAGAATAGGTTCCTTTTATTTCATATCCAACATCCGACATAAGTTTATTCTTTACATCAGTGGTATTCAATAAGTCTGCAGCTTCTTTATAATCTTTTTCAAAAGAATCAGAGTAATTTAAATCAAAAGAAATTACATTTTGAAAAACAGATTTCTTAAAACTTCCGTCCTCATAAAAAAAATATGTTACAGTTTTTGAATATACACAATCTGCAAAATGAGATTCAGGATTATCCGGAATAAGACAGAGTTCAGATTTTTGTTTTGATGAATTTTTCCAGGTTCCTACAAGCTGTTTATTATCATAGCATGAAAATAGAGACAGACAAATTGTAATGAAAAATATAAATTCAAAAAACGGTAATTTTGTTTTCAAAACATTATCCTTAACTGTTCAAAACTATTTTCCATATTCGGTAAATTCAATTCCTCATAAAAGTCATCAGTTTTTACAAAGAAAGATATTCGTGCTCCACTGTGTATCAGTTCTTCTGCTGATTTTTTCTCAAGTGATGATGTAATTCTTACAGACAGTTTGCTTTTTTTATAAATTTCTTTTGTAAGAATCTGTTGATTTTCCAATTCATATTTTTTTCCATTTGCAATAAATCCTGTCAACGCGTTTTCTGCCTTGCCATTGCAAACCAAAGTATAGTCAACGGTCATATCATCACTCAAACAACCGTCTTTTTCATTTACAGTTAAATCAGCAGAAAGAAACTCTACATCTTTTCCTTTTGTCCTGCCGCAAATTGAATGATACATGTAGCTTCCGTCAGATCTTGAAAAAACCAGAAGATCATTTGTAGATGTACAGGAAACAAATGCCAATAAGACAGGAAGCAAAAACTGAATAATTTTTTTCATATCAGAAAGCACAAATCAAAATGAAATTCAAAAAGGCGCTCCAAAAAAAATTGAAACGCCTTTTAATATTACTCACCAGTAACAATAGTTGTTTTAGAAACCCAGATACCAAAAATACTGTAGTAGTCTTTTACATCTACAGTTGAAATTTTGGTAATTCCGCTGTTTGTTGCAGCCTTCTTGATTGAATAGTCTCCGTCAAAAGGAATCGGAATCAATCCAAACAATGTTCCAGCAGTAGCTGTTCCAACTTTACGTCCCAATTCGTTGCTTGTTGCACAAACTGGTTTGACAGTACTACAACTGGTAAGTCCGAGTGTAGCAGCACAAAGTACAGCCAAAATAATTTTCTTCATAAAAACCTCCATCCAATTTTTATTGAAAGTTGGTTTATTCTACCCCCCCTTCACTTTGTCAATATGTTATTTTCACCAGGCTGCCAAAAATAATTGAGTATAGACAGCACAATAAAAATATAGTATATTAATAGGAAATAGGAACAATTATGAAAATTTCCACACGCGGACGTTACGCACTTAGATTTATGATAGATCTCGCACAGCACGACAGCACAGAATACACTGCTCTCAAGGACATATCTGAACGTCAGGAAATAAGCATAAAATACCTGGAACAGATTACGTCTCTTTTAAGCAAATTCGGACTTTTGCAAAGTGTAAGGGGACCTCAGGGCGGCTACAAACTGGCAAAAAAACCGGCAGAATATACTGTAGGAGAAATTCTGCGCATAACAGAAGGCGATCTTTCACCTGTAGCATGTCTTGCCCAGACAGAAAATACATGTCCAAAAAGAAAAGACTGCCCCACACTTGATTTGTGGAGCGGCCTTAACAAAGTAATAAACGACTACCTTAACTCAAAGACGCTGGAAGACCTTGTTGATTCAGCCTGCGCAAAAAAAAATATTGGATATTACATCTAGAGTTTAAGAGAAACATTAAAACCAAGCGGACTTACTGCAACAGAAACATTACCGCCGGAAGTACCGTTAATGCTGCTGTTCTTCGCCATTTCGCGGTGAATAAACGGAATGCCTATTCCGCACAGTGTACCCAGAACCGCGCCGCTCAAAACATCGGTAATAAAATGATTTCCGCTAAGAATACGAAGCACTCCCGTTCCCGCGGCAAATGCATAGGAAACTGCAGTCAGAGGAATACGCCATTGCGATGTTGGATAATAAGCCGCGAACACGTAAGTCAAAAAACCGGCACTCATAAAAGCATTCGTTGTGTGACCGCTTGGCCATGAAAGTTCAAAGTCAAAATTATCTATTGCACCGCTGTAAATTGTATCAAAATACATGTAAGGCCTTACCCTGTGAAAAGCATACTTAAGAAGATTTTTTGTAGAAAAAGCGACAGCCAAGCTTTCTGCATACATAATAGCCAGTCCCGGAAGCTCCCCGGACTCAAGTTCGCCAAGTGCAGCGGCTGTTCCAAACACGGCGGCGGGAAGAATCATTCCGGCAGCAAGAACACCTGTACCGGTATAATCCAGAGCACTGTTGTAAGGACGGGCGGCCCAACGGTCAAAGGCATTTACATCTGAAATGTCAAACTTTTTACCGTCCCATTCAGGAAGACCGCCATAACGCTGCACTGTATAAGAAGCCGCAGTCAGAGCAAGTCCGCCACCCAGAATAGAAGCGTCAACAGGCACAGAATATGCAAACACCGGGGACTTTGTGTCAGAAGCAAAAGCAAGTGCCCCTGTAAAAAAAGACGTCAGTGCAAACAGAACAAATTTTTTAAGAAAACAGAAAACGTCACTTGTCAATCTTTTTCTCCTCAAGAGCACGTCTTGTAAGTTCGTACATAATTACAGAAGATGCTTGGGCAACATTAAGGCTGTCTACATTCGGAGCTTCTGCACTGGAATTCATTCCGGCAAAAGGAATAATCACAGTATAGTCACAGTTTTCCCTTACTGCACTGCTTATTCCGTTTTCTTCATTTCCAAGAACAATAATTGCGGGCTTTCCCGCACAGAGTTCAGAAAGTTCTGAAACACTTTTTTTTGCATCAAGGGCAGTTCCTATTCTGACCATTTTGCCAGCCATATCTTTAAGCAGAAAAGGAATTGATTTGATGGAATAAATGTGAACAAATTCCATTCCGCCTTCTGCGACACGGTAACTGCTTGTCGTAACAGAAGACTGGGCTTCATCGAGCGGAATAACGATATTCTTTATTCCAAAAAAAGCTGCGCTTCTTACAATTGCGCCAAGATTATTTGCGTTGCCTACACGATCAAGAAGCACGGCACTTTCACCGCCGGCAACCCAGGCTGCAGTAATGTCTGTAGTAAGAGGTTCAATCACAGGAGATTCAATCATTGCAACAACTCCCTGATGGTGAACGCTGCCGCAGAGTTTTTCGAGTTCAACAGGGTTCTTTACTTTATTGTACGGTTTTTTTGCAGCTGCAAGTTTTTTACACAGACCGCCAAAAAGAGGTGCACGTTCGTCTGTAAAATAAAGTCTCTGTATTCTCTGCCAGTTGATTTTTTCAAGTGTTTTGACCGCCGCAAATCCGCAGACGGCAAGTTCGTTTTTAAGGGTATTCTTCATAAGAAGATTATATCCCAGCAAAAATTAAAAGTCCATTACCATAAAAATCAGCGGCGCTCTGCCAAAGGAGAATGTCCGTAGAAAGAAGAATACAGTCTGCTGAAGTAAGCTGCATCTGAAATTCCGCATTCATGCGAAATTTCAGAAACAGTCATTCCAGTTTTTACAAGAAGATTTCTTGCGGTAAAAAGCCTGAATTCATTCACGTAGTTCCACAAAGAAATGCCCAGTTCCTTTTTGAAAATTCTTGAAAGATAATCTTCGGCAACACCAAGTTGTGAAGCAATCATTTCGCGTGTAAGCGCTTTGGAAATATTTTTGTTTATAAAAAGAACAGCATACTTAACGATAGAGCCTGTTCTTGCCGGAAGAATATTTTTCTTTGAAGAAAAAATTTTTTTTAGTTCAGAATAAAACGCGTCAGACAAAGCCACGCATGTGTTGCACAGAAGGACACGCGGAAAGCCGGCAATTCCTGCAAGGTTTGAAAAACTTTCAAAAGAGTCGGCTGCTACCAGAACAGGAACAAAAACCAGAAGTTCGTTGCGGCGTATTTCTGCAATGTCAACGTCACGCACATTTTCAAAAACAATCAGGTCTGGAACAAAACGCGGCAGAAGGTTGTCCAAAAAACTTATTGAAGAAATAACTTCTGTAATATTTGCAGCCGCCCATTTTTTCAAAAGCCGCGAGTCAGAGCCTATAAAAATTATTTTGCGCGGTTTTTCTATCTGCATGACGCCCACCGTACACAGCCAAACTCTGTATCCCTGTAATTCAAAAATGCGTTTATGCAACAGGCGGCGTCTGCACTCAGTTCTGAAACACGCGCACAGGAACGGACGCCGTTAAGTTCAACAAGCGGGTCAACGTAACGCTTCTTTACATTTACGTTCACGCAGTAAAAATCTTCTTTTGCAGAAGGTTCTGTTTCGCGGTGTTCAATTTGAGTCATCGAAGTAAATGTAAAAAAATATTTTGCAAAAGTTCCGGCAAGATTTTTTTTTGCATAATCGCAGAATATCTGCATCAGTTCACGTTCAGAAAATGTATACAAATCTTTTTCGCAAACAATAGAATTTTCCACCGCACATGAAACAAGGTCTGCCATAAGCTGCATTGCAACTTTATCTTCGTTATGCTGAAGAATCAGACTTATTGAACAGAAACGTTTTGTATAAAGAACAGCTTCGTGCAAGTCAGAAAAACCAAGTTCTGCAATTCCGTTTTTGTCATAAAGAATTTTCACGGCAGAATAATTTTTTTTGATTTCTTCAAGCGTCCAGCTTTCATCCAAAGCCGCACCGCTCGGGTACATATACTCAAGACGGTCTGCACTAAGCGAAGGCATTTTATTGTCTGCAACCGAAAACCTGTGGTAGTCGTCAACATCAGCTGCAGTAAGACCGTCCTGTTCCAAAACCGCAGCCAAATCTTTGTCATCATGAATCATTGCTGCGTTAAGCGACTCCGTGCTTTCCTGCGTAAGTGCATCGCCGTTTCTAAAATCTGTTACATGACTGAATGCCGGTGTCGAAACATCGTGAAGAAGAGCCGCAACCGTCTGTTTTTTGTCGTGCGTAAAATTCCAGACGATAAGAGCGGTTCCCACGGAATGATCAAACCTTGAATAAAAAAATGAATTCTTAAAAAGAGGTGTCCAGTCAGTTCCACACAAAAGACCAATTCCGCGTAGCCTCTGCAAAACAGAAAGTGCTTCGTATTTTTTTAAAAAAGCGGGATATTCCAAACAAAGAATTTTGTGGTATTCCTCTGCAAAGTCTTTATGACCCGCAACCACAGTCCCGCAAGTTTTAAAAAATTCAGTTTGCATCTCTGACAATAATATTGTAAATGCGATCCAAATCTTCGGCGCTGAAATAGTCAATCACAATAGAGCCTCTGTCAAAACTTCCCTTAAGCTGAACTTTTGTTCCAAGAGTTTCTATAAGTTTTTGTTCAAGAGCCACAAAGTTCGGGTCGCGCTTGTCTATGCCTTTTGAAGGATCGTCTTCTGCCGGCGGAACACGCTGCTGCTTTGTTTCTTTGGCAAGTGCTTCTGCCTGGCGAACAGAAAGTCCCTGTCCCACAATTTTTCCGAACAGAATGCGCTGTTCCGAAGAATTGTCTACGCTCAGAAGTGCGCGTGCATGACCTGCAGTAATTGTTTCGGTAACAAGAGCGTGCTGCATATCTTCGGGAAGTTTGAGCAGACGCAGACAGTTTGCAACAGTGGAACGGTTTTTACCGACACGCCGCGCAACATCGTCCTGCGTATAATTGCCTATTTCCATAAGCTTGTAATATGCCTGCGCTTCTTCCACCGGGTTAAGGTCAGTGCGCTGGATATTTTCTATAAGTGCAACTTCAAGCTTGCGTACGTCCGAATACTGGCGCAACTGTACAGGAACACGGGAAAGCCCCGCAGCCCTTGCAGCCCTGGTGCGCCGTTCACCGGCAATAATATAGAAAGAACCGTCACCGGCATCTTCAATCATTATGGGCGAAAGAACACCTTCCTGGCGCACCGACTCAGTCAACTCACCAAGTTTGTCTTCGTCAAAATACTGGCGGGGCTGTCTTGGATTAGGCTTTAACAGAAATGGATTTACCCAGAGAGTTCCGTTTTCGTCGGCTTCTATTCCCGCAGGAAGTTTTTTATTATTTTCTACTGGTGCGGCTGTTACTGCAGAAGAAACAAAAGTGTCATCCTGTTCGGCTGAAGCATCTTCCATCAGCGCGCCAAGTCCTTTACCTAATCCCTTAGCCACGTGCAATTACCTCTTCCGCAAGTTTCTGATAACTTTTGGCACCAACACAATTCGGGTCGTAAAGACAAATTGGTTCCCCGTGTGACGGAGCTTCTGAAAGTCTTACGTTTCTTGGAATTATTGTGTTAAAGACAACATCCTTAAAATAACTTTTTACCTGCATTACAACATCCTGTGCAAGACGGGTACGGCTGTCATACATGGTAAAAAATATTCCGCCTATGACAAGATTTTTGTTTATATTTTCCTGAACTTTTTTTACAGTCTGAAGAAGTAGCGTAATTCCTTCAAGGGCAAAATATTCGCACTGCATGGGAACAAGAATCGCATCGGCTGCCGCAAGTCCGTTAAGCGTAAGTATTCCAAGGGAAGGCGGGCAGTCAATCAGAATATAATCGTATTTGTCGCGGACGGGCGCAAGTGCATTTTTAAGAAAGAATTCACGGTTTTCCTGGTCAACAAGTTCTATTGCCGCTCCGGAAAGATCTATTGAAGCACTTATTGTATCAAGATTTTTTACAGCAGTGTGCTTTATTGTCTCTTCGGGAGTCGACTGCCCTGCAAGAAGTTCGTAAATAGTCGGCTTTTTTTTGCTGACTCCTACTCCGCTGGACATATTTCCCTGACTGTCAAAGTCCACAAGAAGCACTTTTTTATCTGACAAGGCTATGTAAGCGCCTATATTGATGGCAGACGTAGTCTTACCGACACCGCCCTTTTGGTTTACAAAAACAAATACCTTTCCCATGACTGTATATTGTATCATTTTTTTTTATATAAGTATAGGGCACTTGACAAAGCTCGTTTATAGAAAAAAATAGTGAAAAATCTGCATAATCATGGTAAAATGGGAAAAGGGAATTACACTATTTTGGCAAGGATTATTTCAACCGTACTTTACACAGTAGGACTGCTGACTCTTATTCAGGGCTGTCGCATGTTCCGCAAAGAAATCCGCAACAGACAATGCCGGCTCTACGGAATATGCGCTTTTTTCAGTGCACTCTGGAGTTTTTCCTTTGCCCTTATGTGGAACAGCACAAATCCTGAACATGCAAGAATTTTCCGCGCTGCCGGAATGATTGGCGTGTTCCTGTTGTTTGTATTTATCACCGCCTTTATGACGCATTACCTTACTTCGCACAAAGCGTTCAAAAATTATACCAGAGTGGTAACTTTTGTAGGATGCGCACTGTGGCCTTTTATAATCGGTCCCAACAGCGTCACTTATTTTTCTACAAAAGCCGGAATGTCCTACACCTTTATTCCAAACATATTCAATACGCTGTACAATATTTTCTGCGCACTCATCGGACTGAACTTTTTTATTCTGCTTATTTTAATGCGTATGCAGGCAGGAAGAAAAAGACTGCGCATTGTTGCAGGAAAACTGGCAATCTGCTGCATCGTCATTATGATAGGAATGATTTTTGACACACTGCTTCCTGTCTTTGGATTCACGGCAATTCCGACCAGCACCTTTACGCAGGGAATAGGCGTTTTAATGGTAGCCAGTGTTCTTAAATTCCAGCTTGCATCTGAAATAAATATAGAAAATATTTCAAAATACGTTTCCAATTCAGTAAGCACGCCGATTCTTTTCTTCGATGAAAAAGAATATCTTTCCATGGAAAACACCGGTGCGCGTGAATTCTTCGGAATGATAGAAGACGATTTAAAGCAGAGCAGACTGTGGGAACTTTTTTCACTGCCCGTCGACTGTCTTACATTCAAAGGCGATAAAAGCATACGTGAAGCAGAATGCAAAATAAACAACCGTTACTGTTCAATTGAAATAAACAGAATCACTGATGAATACGGCGACACCAGTTGCTACATTGTAATCATCAACGACCTGACCGAAAAACGCGACTACATCGTAAGGCTTCAGGAATCTGAACGCAAGGCAGAAAGTGCAAACATAGCAAAATCAAATTTTCTTGCAAGAATGAGCCACGAAATAAGAACTCCGGTTAACGGAATAATCGGAATGAACGAAATAATTCTTCGCGACAGCACCGATGAAAAAACGCTCGAATCTGCAAGAATGGTCGCTGTATCTGCACACAATCTGGTTGAACTCATAAACGATATTCTTGACATTTCAAAACTCGAAGCAAACCGCATAATGCTCAACAATGACGTTTACCAGCTGCCCGATTTGTTAAAGGAAATAAAAGCTGTTGCCGAAGTAAGGACACGCACAAAAAAAATTGAATTCAAAATCTGCATAGAAAATAAAGTACCTGTTGAACTTGACGGAGATGAAAAAAAGATGCGCCAGGTTCTCATGAATCTTGTAGGCAACGCAATAAAATACACACATCAGGGTTCTGTAACGGTAAGCGTGGGTTCGGTTTATACAAACGGTGAATTCTTTCTGCGCATAAGCGTAAAGGACACCGGAATTGGAATAAAGAGCGAATACACCGACAAAATTTTCAAAGCCTTCGAACGCGGTGAAGGAGCAGAAAACAGCGGAATAGAAGGAACAGGACTGGGACTTTATATTGTCAAAAACATGCTCAAAATCATGAATGGAACAATCAGCGTAAAAAGCGAGATCGGTAAAGGAAGTGACTTCTGCATTGAAGTTCCGCAAAAACCAATCGGCAGCACAACATTTACTTCACTCGAAACTGCACCGCGAAAGTCAGACAAAGAGCTTCCCAAAATAAACATTCATATTCCTGACAAACGCATTCTGGTCGTAGACGATAACGAAATAAACAGATTCGTTGCAGCAGAACTTTTATCCTATACCGCGGCAACCATAGAAACTGCAGCAAGCGGAAGAGAATGTCTTGAAATGGTAAAGCGCAACAGATACGATTTTATTATGCTTGACCACATCATGCCTGAAATGGACGGAATACAGGTTCTGCAAAAACTCAAAACCATGGAAGGCAATATGAGTTCAAAAGCAGTTGTAATTATTCTTACGGCAAATGCAATTCAGGGTGCAAGGGAAGATTATCTTTCAAAAGGATTCGATGACTATCTGTCAAAACCGATTGATATTGTTCAGATAGAAAATGTCCTTAAAAAATACTGCGCTTCGTCAAATTGATTTTTTTCTTTAAGCGGAATATACTTTGCGCATGATTTTAACTGCAACTTTTTCCAAACCTGCAAAAAACTGCGCAAAGCTTCTTGGCCGCGATTACATAAGAATACGTTTCTGGCGTTCAACACGTTCTGCCCTCAAACCGAATGCCCAGTACGATGCTGAATTTTTTACAGCAAAACAGTCATTCAGAAAAACACTAAGCACCGTTGAATTCGAAGAGTTCGTAAAGACACATGCAGGAACGACTTTCAAAAACGTAACGCAAAAAACAGAAACAGAAGAAATCACAATTCTTTCAAACAGACACGGCGAAATAAAAACTTTGCGCAAACCGCTCAAAGACAATTCTTTTCAAAACAAGTCCGTGCTTTCAGAAAACCGCAAAAAAAATTATATAATCAAAGAAGACATTCCTGTTGCGTTTCTTGTACGACTTGGTGTAATGAACACAGACGGAAAAGTCCTCGCACAGAAGTACGACAAATTCCGCCAGATAAACCGCTTTCTTGAATTCATAGATGACATTATTGACAGCGTAACTTCACTCTGCACCGACGGCACTTTTACAAAAGAACGGCCGCTTCACATTGCAGACTTCGGTTGCGGAAAATCTTACCTTACTTTTGCCGTATACCACTTTCTTACAGAGATAAAAAAAATTCCTGTAGAAATCACAGGCCTTGATTTAAAGGAAGATGTTATTACTGACTGCCAGAAACTTGCACGCGACTGCGGTTACAGCGGCCTTAATTTTTATGTCGGTGACGTTGCAAATTTTACATACACGCACGAACCAGATATGCTCATTACACTTCATGCATGTGACACAGCAACAGACTATGCAATAAGCTACGCGGTCAGTCACGGAGCAAAAGCAATACTTTCTGTTCCATGCTGTCAGCACGAAATAAACACACAGCTCGACACAAAAGCAAAATGTATTCCGCCGCAAAGTCCGCTTGCTTCCCTTTCACGCTACGGAATAATCCGCGAAAGAATGGCCGCACTTGCAACAGATGCCATACGCGCCGAACTTCTTGAACAGAAAGGCTATAATGTACAGGTAATGGAATTCATTGACGCAGCGCATACTCCAAAAAATCTTCTGATAAGAGCCGTAAAAAAAACGCGGGCAGCAGACAGTTCACAGACAGAACAGTCACGTACCCGCGTTAATTCGCTTCTTTCAGAAATGAAAGTTTCGCAAACACTCAACAATATTTTTACAAAACGTACTTCTCAATAAAGTCGCCCACACCGCTTTCGTCATTGGTTTTGTCAGTGACAAAGGCGGCGATTTTTTTCATCTGCTCAAGACCATTCTTCATGACAACACCATAACCGCACTCACGGATCATGTTTTCATCATTCATGCTGTCACCGAAACCCATCGTACATTCAACAGGAATATTCAGTCGTGAAGCAAGCCATTTAATTGCCTCGCCTTTTCCGCAGTTCGGAGGAAGCACTTCAAGAAAGTACGGCTTGCTTGTAAAAATTACAGCACTTTCACCGAACATAGACTTGAGTTTTTCCTGCAGTGGCACAAGCTGTTCAGGCTCTCCGGGAATGAGCATTTTTGGAAACGGCTTTGACGAAAGAAATTCGCGGTAGTTTTCCACCACTTTTCCCTTAAGTCCGCAAAGGTCAACATCAAGCCTTGTCCACTTTGTTTCTTCGCGGTAAAAAATTGTGTCAGGAGAATAAACTTCGCTCCTGAAGCCGGCCTTTTCTGCCTCTTCATCTGCACGAAGCAAAACGTCGGCCTCTACACTCCTGCAGTAAATCTGCTCGCGTGCATGAAGGTCAAACACACTGCATCCGTTTATTGCAATAAGATAGCGGCCGGCCTGTGTTCCGGCTATGTCAAGACGGCGCACATACGGCAGAATTCCGTCTTCTGCCCTTCCCGAACACAAGACAACGTATATTCCGCGGCGGGCACATTCTTTGAGTACCGCAACATTTTTGTCACTTATCTTTCTCTGTGAATCCAAAAGCGTGTCGTCAAGATCAAGCGCAATAAGTCTCACATCAAGTTTTTTCTGTTCTAGTCCGCTCATTTTTTTCCTATCTTGTAAGCTTGCGGTACATAGTTTTGTGAGGACGGTCTGCATCATCACCAAGCATCTTGCGGCGCCATTCAGCATATTCAGACCAGTTGCCTTCAAACCACTTTACTTCACTGTTGTTTTCAAAGGCAAGAATATGAGTACAGATTCTGTCCAGGAAGTAACGGTCATGGCTTACAACAAGAACGCAGCCTGCAAACTGGTTGATTGCTTCTTCAAGAGAACGTGTAGTTGCAATATCAAGATCGTTTGTCGGTTCGTCAAGAAGAAGAACGTTGCCTGCTTCTTTGAACATCATTCCCATGTTGAGTCTGTTTTTTTCACCGCCCGAAAGCACGCTTATTTTTTTATTCTGCTCGGGTCCGTTAAAGTTGAACCAGGAACAGTAAGCGCGGCTGTTTACTTCACGGACTGCTCCGTTTACAGGACGTCCCTTTTCGTCAACAGCGCCAAGCCTTACCAGATCTGCACCACCCGAAAGCATTTCCCAGACAGTCTTATTGGGATCCAGTTTGCTTCTCATCTGGTCAACATAAACAAGTTTTACAGTTTCGCCAATTTTGATTGTTCCAGAGTCAGGCTTTTCGTCCCCTTCACCTGCAGCAGCAGAAATCATTTTAAAGAGAGTGGTTTTTCCCGCTCCGTTCGGTCCTACAATACCAACAACAGCACCGGCCGGAATATTAAAGTCGAGGTTTTCAAACAGAAGTTTGTCTCCGAAAGATTTCGTAAGTTTGTCTGCAACAACAACTACATTTCCAAGACGCGGTCCTGCAGGAATAGAAATCTGGCTGTCGCGGAGTTTTACGCGCTTGCTTTCTTCGGCAAGAAGTTCTTCGTAGCGTGTAATATGTTCCTTGTGCTTGGCCTGCCTTCCCTTTGCGCCTGCATGAATCCATTCAAGTTCTTCTTTCATTTCGCGCTGGCGTGTGGAAGCCTGCTTTTCTTCAAGTTCAAGTCTCTTTTCCTTTGCCTCAAGCCATTCAGAATAATTTCCCTTGAACGGATAACCTTCGCCTCTGTCCATTTCAAGAATCCAGCCGGCAACGTTGTCCAAAAAGTATCGGTCGTGGGTAATAGCAATGATTGTTCCCTTATAGTCGCGCAAATGACGCTCAAGCCATGCTACAGTTTCGGCATCAAGGTGGTTGGTCGGTTCATCAAGAAGAAGAATATCCGGCTGCTGCAGCAAAAGTCTGCAAAGTGCAACACGGCGTCTTTCACCTCCTGAAAGAACATCAACAACCTGTTCGGGAGGAGGACAGCGCAATGCATCCATTGCAAGTTCAAGATTTGTTTCAAGGTTCCATGCATCGGCAGCATCAAGTTTTTCCTGAAGTTCTGCCTGTCTTGCACAGAGTTTGTCAAAGTCGGCATCGGGATCACCGAATGCTTCATTTACCTTGTCAAATTCCGCAAGAAGATCTGTTATGGGCTTAACGCCTTCCATTACAATTTCACGAACAGTTTTGCCTTCGTCAAGATGCGGTTCCTGTTCAAGATAGCCCATTGTGTATCCGGGAAGAAGCTGCGTTTCACCGGTATAGTCTGTATCTGCGCCTGCAAGAATCTTGAACAAAGAAGATTTACCTGCACCGTTTTCACCTATGACACCGATTTTTGCGCCGTAATAATAAGAAATGCTTATGTCCTTCAATACGACTTTAGTCCCGTAAGCGCGGGAAACCCTGTCCATTGTGTAAATGATTTTCTTGTCGTCTACTGTCTTTGCCATGCGGTAAGTATATAGAAGAAAATAATAAATGTCAAAGTTACCTCTACAAATTGCAATTTTTGGAGCCTCCCTTATTAAAAAAGTTTGAATTCCGCTAATGAATTTTTATTTTCAAGCCGCGCAAAAAACTATAGACAAAAAAAATCAATGCGATATATTCAATGCTATGAAAGAACTTAACGCAAGACAAAAGAAAGACGGAATGGACATGACAACTGGTGAACCATTCAAGCTTCTCGTGATTTATTCTTTCCCTATTTTACTCGGAAGTCTTTTCCAGCAGCTCTACAATATGTGTGACACTATAATTGTAGGCCGCCTTCTGGGACCAAACGCACTTGCCGCAGTAGGAAACACCGGGCCAATGAACTTTCTGGTACTTGGTTTTCTAAACGGAATGACAAGCGGATTTGCTGTAATTACAGCACAACGGTTTGGAGCACAGGATTCACACGGACTCAGAAGATCCGTCGCAATGAATGTTATACTCAACATTGCATCAGGAGTGGTAATAACACTTCTTGCGTGCGCGTTTACAATGCCAATTCTAAAGGCAACAAACACACCGCAGGAAATAATTCAGGAATCCTTTGACTACATTTTTGTAATTTATCTGGGAATAATGTCAATGGTTCTCTACAACGGATGCTCATGTGTACTGCGCGCAGTCGGTGACAGCAAGACGCCACTTTATTTTCTTGTAGCTTCTTCCGTACTGAATATAATTTTTGACATTCTGTTCATTGCACAGTTCAAAATGGGAGTAGCAGGTGCAGCATGGGCAACAGTAATCGCACAAGCCTTAGCCGGAATTGCATCTTTTGTGTGGATTCTTATCCGCTATCCCGAACTTCATCTTTCCCGCGAAGACTTCAGTTGGAATTCAAAATTCGCATTAAAGCATCTTAACATCGGAATGAATATGGGATTCCAGTTTTCCATTACCGCAATAGGCGTTGTAATTCTGCAGGGTGCATTAAACAACTTTGGCCCGACAAAAATTGCAGCCTTTACTGCAGCACAAAAAGTTGAACAGCTTGTTACCGTTGCCGCCGGCGTTATGGGAATAACAATGACAAACTTTGCAGGACAAAATCTCGGAGCCGCAAAAATCGACAGAATAAAAGAAGGCGTTACAAAATCAATTGTAATAAGTGTCGCTTTTGCAATTATTGCAGCAATTCTGGCATGTGCATTGAGTGACCAGATGACAGCACTCTTTTTGGACAGGGCAAGTATGGATGAAGCGCGCTGGAATGAAATTCTTGATGCATCAAGAACATATCTTCGTATATGTTCTATCTTCTTCCCCATTCTGTTTGTGCTGTTTATTTACAGAAATACACTTCAGGGAGTTGGCCGCGGTTTCTGGCCGCTTATGGGCGGTGTATTTGAACTTGTGGCACGTACTGTTGCCGCATATACCCTTCCTGCAGTAATGGGCTTTGCGGGAATATGTACAGCCGAGCCTTTAGCGTGGATTGCAGCAACAGTTCCGCTCGGCATAGCATATTACATCATTATGTCAAAGTTCAGAATAACGAATAAGGCAGAATAAATTAATGTCTGGTATTTGTTTTTGCAAGCAGTTTGTACTGACCTTCGGTATTGTAGAGGGCCAGTACTTCTGTAGCAAAATTTTCTTCAAGAACACTTCTGTAATTTTCTATCTGTGAAATGTAGTTAAGCGTAATCTGCGGTGTACTGTTGCGGCGTACTTTGTTTGTTCCGGCATTGTACATTGCAAGGGCTGCTATTTCGTTACCTGCATTGTTAAGGCAGAATCTCAGGTGTGCAAGTCCGTAATGTGCCGAAGTTCTTGCGTCGTAAAAATCTCCTTCGTTAAGCTTCGGGAAGCTGTTGTTGTTAAGCTGGAACAGCCCCCGGTCAACACTGCCGTTTGTATTCTTGTGTACAGCATTTGTTTTGTAGCGGCTTTCTGTATGAGCCAGCGCAAATGCAAGCGAAAGAGGAATATCATTTTCGTCGGCAGACTTAAGAATTGCCTGTGCTGTTTCGCGGCTGTTTGTAATGCGCGAATAATACCACTCAACTGCGGCTCTGCTCTGCGGCTGTCTGTAAAGAACAAGTCCGGTGTCAACTCTGTCAGAAAAATCCATTACAACTTCGGGAAGTTCCGGGTCAGAAAACAAAGTTTCGTAGTCATACTCAGGTTCCTGCTGTGACTGTACTTCAGATACGACATTTTCAGAAACGGCGTCACCTGATTCAGCAGGAAGAAAAACAAAAATGCAAATACATGAAATAAGAAGAAACAAACTGAAAGCGACGGTACCCGTAACAAATTTAATAAAATCGTTGCGTTCAAAATCCATCTAAAAAACCTCTTGAAACAAATTGCTTCATTCTCTCCTCTAATTGGAGTATTTTGACATATTTACAAAATTTGTTCAAGAGATTGTATTGAAAAATAAAGAAACAACATGAAAATAGTGCAAACATTGCGGTTTTTTACCATTTCATACTGTTTCTTGCACCTATTTTTTCAGATTTTACCTGCTACGCCCGTACAGTTTTGTATAAAACTCCAGCGTTTCCCAATTCTGCGCGTCAAACAGCTGTTCAGAAGATGCACGCCACTTCCAGTTTGTTCCCAGAGTAGACGGCGTGTTCATGCGTGCTTCAGAGCCAAGTCCAATCAAATCCTGCATTGTAAGAACACAGGTATTTGCTACACTCGAAAGCGCGGCAATCATCATTTCACAGCGCAAAGAGTCGGCGTTGTTTACCCTCAGATAAGTCATGGCTGTTTTTACATCTTCCGGGGAAGCCGTTTTTGACCAGCCCAGAATTGTATCGTTGTCATGGGTGCCTGTATAAACCACGCAGTTTTTGTCGTACTTATACGGAATATAATCACTCTGCTCGCGTGAGTCAAATGCAAACTGCAGAAGCTTCATTCCCGGAAAACCGCTGTCCTTAAGAAGAGACTTTACGCTGTCTGTAAGAAAGCCCAGATCTTCTGCAATTATGGGCATTTCACCCAAAGAAGATGCAAGCGCACGGAACAGTTTCATTCCAGGACCTGTACGCCATTTTCCGTTGCGTGCATCCGGTGAACCAAACGGAATGCAGTAATATGAATCAAAACCGCGGAAGTGGTCTATGCGCAGAATGTCATAAATTTTAAGGCTCATTTCCACGCGTTTTTTCCACCAGGAATAATTGTCCTTTTCCATAAGATCCCAGTTATATACGGGATTGCCCCACAACTGACCCGTCTCAGAAAATCCGTCTGGAGGACAGCCGGCAACTTCTACAGGATTGTAATTCTTATCAAGACAAAACTGGTCAGGAGAAGCCCATACATCAGAACTGTCTGCAGAAACATAAATCGGAATATCACCGATAATTTTTATTCCGCAGTCATTGGCATATTTTTTAAGTGAGTTCCACTGCTTAAAGAAAAAATACTGGAGCATTTTATAATATTCTGTTCCACGCACACATTTTTTCTTCCAATCGCAGAGTGCACTTTCTTCGCGGCGTTTTATTCCGTCTTCCCATGTACCAAAAGCTTTTCCGCCGTGCTCATCTTTTATTGCCATAAAAAGTGCATAGTCTTCAAGCCAGAACGCATTTTCGCGGCAGAAGTTTTCAAAGTCAGCGGGAATATTTTTTGAAAAATGTTCATATACCGAGCGGAACATTTTGCCACGCTTTTCGTACAAAAGTCCGTAGTCGACATTGAGTTCGTCACTTCCCCAGTTTTCATTTTCTATTTCATCAGAAAAAAGAAAACCTTCGCTGCAAAGAATTTCTGGGTCAATAAAATAAGGGTTTCCGGCAAAGGTAGAAAAACTTTGGTACGGGGAATCACCAAAACTTGTCGGACCTACAGGCAAAATCTGCCAGTAACTCTGTCCCGACGCTGCAAGTCTGTCTACAAATGTGCGGGCTTCTTTTCCCATAGTTCCTATTCCGTATTTTCCCGGAAGTGACGATATGTGCATTAAAACACCCGAAGCTCTTTTTTTTAATTCATTCATTTTATTTTTCCTGTAGGCAAATGCGTTTAACGCTTTCACCCTCTATAAATTCAAACGGAATTGTTCTGTGAACAGGATTCACGCCTTTTTCGATGCAGTCAATAAGAATGTCCAGACCGTTCTGCGAAAGTTCTTCTACTTTCTGCCTTATCGTTGTAATTTTTGGGCAGTAGTATTCAGCGATGGGAATTCCGTCAAAGCCTACAACAGAAATTTCTTCCGGTACAGAACGGCCCATTTCCTTCAATTTTCGGCACGCACCTATTGCCATAACATCTGACATTGTAAAAACAGCGGTTATGTCAGGACACTTTGACAAAAGGTCTTCCATAGCAGCATAGCCACCGACAAAGGAATATTTTGCGGTTGCGTACATTTTGCTGTAGTCAAAGGCACACCCGGCTGCATCCATTACTTCAAGAAAACCCATGTAACGGCGCAGTGACATATCTGAACTTTTTATATCACCGCCTATTACACCAATCTTGCGGTGGCCGTTGTCTACAAGATACTGTGCCGAATAAGCAGCTGCAATTATGTCATCGGTGCTTACACTCGAAAGATTTATGTTGTCTGTATTTTCGGCCATATTGGAAATAATTACGCAGGGAATGTGTATCTCTGAAAATGCATCTTTAAAGGTTTCGGGGTTTCCTCCCAAAAAGATCATTCCCAAAGGTTTCTGCTCGTAATAAATCTTGCGTGCTTCAAGTGCTTCGTTATCGTATTCATCAAGCACGACAACATTTGCATTGTAAGGAAGCTGTTCCAGTCTTTTCTGAATTATTTCAAGAAGTGAATTCAGCAGAATACTGGAACTTCCCTTTACAATTATCACGATAAATTTTCCGTCCTGCATCTTAAGCATGCGCGCATTTCTGTTCAAAACAAAATCGTATTTGTCTACAATTTCAAGAACTTTTTTGCGCGTTTTTTCGCTTACATCAGGATGGTTATTCAAAACACGCGAAACGGTACCGACCGCGACTCCACATTCCCTGGCAATATCCTTTATGGTCATAGAAGATTAACCCTTAACAGCTCCAGCAACAACACCCTTGATAATATACTTCTGTGAACTTATATAGAACGCAATAATCGGAATAATAGCAAGAACGAGCATAGCCATGAATCCGCCGTAATCTGTAGAACCGTAAGCGCCCTGCATTGCAATCTGAATGGCAACCGGAACAGTCTTGTCGTCTGTACCAAGAATGAGGTAAGGAAGAAGATAGTCGTTCCAAACCCACATTGCATTAAGAATTGCAACAGTAATTGCAGTCGGCTTCAATACCGGGAATATAATCATAAAGAAAGTCTGAACAGGATTACAGCCGTCAATTTCTGCAGCTTCTTCAAGTTCAAGGGGAATTCCCTTTACGAATCCGCTGAACATAAATACAGAAAGTCCTGCACCAAATCCAAGGTAAACAAGAACAATTCCAAAAATATTGTCAAAGTTCATTCTGTTTACAACAAAAGTCATTGTGTACATTACCATCTGGAACGGAACAATCATGCTGAACGTAAAAAGATAATAGAGAACCTTCGTAACCTTATTCTTAACGCGCACCAGAAACCATGAAGTCATTGCAGTGCACAGAATAATCAGTGCAACCGAAGCTAGTGTAATAAACAGCGAGCGCAAAAATGAAACAAAGAATCCCGAAGTCGTAAGTCCGTTAATATAGTTTTCGAATCCTGCAAAAGTCTCGCCGGTAGGAAAAGCAAACGGCGCACTCGAAATATAAATTCTCGACTTAAACGAATTGAGCAGAACAAGAAAAATAGGAATAAGAAATACAGCCGCAAGTGCAATAAGCAACACAGTAAAAATCATGTCTGCTGCGTGTTTTCTCTTGAAAATCATTGTTCAACCTCCTTTTTGTTTGTTGCCCTAAGCTGAACAAATGCAATGATAGCAACGATGATAAAGAACATAACTGCCTTTGCCTGACCGACTCCCTGCCAACCGACGCGTCCGTAGAACGTATTGTAAATATTAAGGGCAAGCATTTCTGTATTTTTTTCAGGAGCACCCGCCGTAAGGGCAAGGTTCTGGTCAAACATTTTGAATGTGTTTGTAAGAGTAAGGAAAGTACATATTGTAATCGACGGCATAACCATCGGTATTTTCACTTTGAAAAGAGTAACAAGCGGGGAAGCGCCGTCTATGGAAGCAGCCTCGACCAGATCACCAGGAATATTCTGAAGTCCTGCGATATAAATTACCATCATGTAACCAATAAGCTGCCAGTTTGTAAGAATAACGAGTCCCCAGAAACCGTACTGAGCCTTGTATGTAATATCAATTCCAAACGGAGCAAGAACACCATTAATGAGAAGGTTCCAGATGTAACCCAGAACAATTCCGCCAATAAGGTTGGGCATAAAGAAAATTGAACGGAAAATGTTTGTTCCCTTAAGACCGCGTGTAAGAATAACCGCAAGCGCAAAGGCAAATACGTTTACGGTAACAATCGAAACAACTGTAAACAGCGCAGTAAAGCCCAGCGCATGAGTAAACTCACTGTCAAAAGTAAATGCCTTGATATAATTGTCCAGACCAACCCACTTTGCATTTGTAACAGTTGTAAACTTTGTAAACGAAAGTCCTATTCCCATCAAAAAAGGAATAATAAAGAAAAGTGTAAATGCAATCAAAGTAGGAAGAACAAAGAGCGGAAAATATTTATTCATCGATTTTCTCATGTTACTATCCTCCAAAAAAAATACGCAGTGTAAATGAAGTGCAAATTAATGTTAAAAAAAATTAGAACTAAACTATTTTTAAATGTTCCGGCAGGGCACTTTTATTTGTACCCCGCCGGATTTGTCTGTATCAAAACAGCGCAGTGCAATTACATGCTTGCGTTGCTTTCCCTTTCCCATGAAGAAACAACCTCTGCCTTAACGTCTGCCCAGTCTTTTGTTTCCTGAGCATACTTAAGAAGAGAAGCACCAAAGTCATCCTTGAATTTCTGTGACGGGAACAAAGTGAAGTTCCATGCAACAGAAGTAATTCCGTCTTTGGACATCCACTTGCTGATTTCTACAGCGAGAGGATCTGTTGGTCTTTCTGACTCTTTGAATGTGTCAAACGGAGCAATAAAGCCCAGCTTGTTTGTTACATAATTCTTTCCTGTCTCGCTTGAATAGAGCCAGTAGATAAAGTCAGCAGTTGCTTTCTGGTCTGCAGCAGAAGCCTGTGAGTTGATTGCATAGAAGTTTTCTGTTCCGATGCAGAGACCCTGTGCTTCTTCTCCCTTAACACCTGTATAGATTGGAAGATACTTTACGTTCTCGGGAAGAACCTTGTTGCCCTTAACACCAGAAATCTGTCCCCATGCCCAGTTTCCGTTCTGTACCATTACACACTTTTCGAGAGCAAACTCAGACATTGAATCTACAACAGTCTTTGTTCCTACTGTCTTTCTGCTTACAACAGAATTGTTAAGATAAAGGTCAAGAATGTTCCTGTAATTGTCACCGTACTCAAAGTTAATTTTCTTTGTAGCGTCAGAAGCAAGGTCTACGTTGTTGTTCTTGAACTCATAGTATACAGGAAGGTTTGCAAGGTGTGTCTGCCATCTCCAGTCTTCTCCTGCCTTGAGTGATGTAGAAGCGAATACACCGTCAATTCCAAGTGCTGCAGCATTCTTCTGCATATCTTCTACAACAGCCTTAAGTTCTGCAAAGTTGTTTACTTCATCCATAGAAGCCATGTTTACGGCCTTGTTTGAAAGAGCAAAATACTTGTCTGTAAGAGCCTTGTTGTAAATAATTCCATAGCCTTCTACTACATACGGAATTCCATAGACTTTTCCGCCTGAAGTAACAGCGAGTGATTTGTCAGAAAGGTGCTTGTAAAGCTCTGTGTTTGAAAGGTCTGCACAATAGTCCTTCCAGTTTGCATATCCTCTTGGTCCGTTGATCTGGAACAAAGTAGGAGCTTCTTTTGTTGCCATCTTTGACATAAGGGTTGACTCATAGGCGTTGTTTGCCGCTGTTTCAACAATAACCTTAACACCTGTTTCCTTTTCATAGGCTTCTGCAAGTTCCTGATAAATACCTGCAACCTCTGGTTTAAAGTTAAGATAGCGGACAGTTCCTGCTTCAGATTTCTTGCTGCAAGATGCCATTGTAAGGACCGACGCAACTGCCATTGTTGTAGCCGCTACAGCTGTCAAAACTCTTTTCATACTTTTCATTATTGCCTCCTAGCATATAACACAATGAAACGTTACTGGAAACGTTTCCAATTACTAATAATTTTATCACATTTATGCAGGATGTCAAACTTTTTTTTCATTTTTTTGAAAATAAATGCCTTTCTTTAATCAAAAAAGTAACTTTTGACAAACCTTTCCAGACAAAATAACCCGCTGCCGTTGTTGTACAGTTCAGAAAAATAAATTGTGGCATATCAATTAACACATCAAAAATTAATAGTCCTCTGCTGATGTGTTGATTAAACCGGTCCGCGGACAAGCATAAACGTACGGCTTTTTTTTATTGTGCATTTATGTTACACTCTCGGCATTATGTTTTCTGAGATAAAAAAATCTGTGGCGTCGGGACTGCTTATTACAATCGGCGGTTGCGTCTACCTTACGTGCAATGAATACGGACTGGGCTGGTTCGGTTCAATTCTGTTTTCTGCGGGACTTTTTACAATCTGCGAATATCAGTTCAACCTTTACACAGGAAAAGTCGGTTACATAGCATGCAATTTTAAAGACACACGCTACATTCTTCTTGTACTTAGAATTTTACTGGTAAATCTTCTTACCTCTTTTTTAATGGGAATTCTTGTAGGCAGATATTTTCCTGTAGTAAGCGGGGCTGCAAAAAAAATTTACGAAGCAAAACTAAACTGTTCACTTGTAAAAAGTTTTATTTCTGCCGTTTTCTGCGGAATACTCATGTATCTTGCCGTTGACACATGGAAGCGCGGCAAAAAAATTGGCGTGTTTATTTACATTCCGGTTTTCATAATGTGCGGCTTTGACCACTCCATTGCAAACTCTTTTTATAACGGAGCAGCCCTTGGGGAACATACATTTACTCTTGCAAATGCAGCCCTTACAACCGTGGTAATTCTAGGAAATGCCGCCGGCGGAATGATTTTCCACCTGTTAATCAAAGAGCGCTAAATCTGTATAAATAGTGAAGGCTTTTATCCGGCAGGTTGTGACGGTTAATACTTGAGTGCTTCCAAAACTGCTTCATAAACAACATCAACTACAGACTTTGGTAGTTTTGAAATCTTTTCTATGAAGCAGTCTTTATCCAAGGCTGTAAGAAGGGGCGGCAGCGCAACTGAGTCTTTATTCAGTTCTGTAGCCGGCTGCACTGCCAAGAGGAACTCCAAAGTCTGCCCACCAAAGTTCACCATGCGTCATCTTTTATCTGCTCCCAAAGCGTATGGCGTGCTGAACTGCATACAACTTCTTTTTCAGAAGAAACCATTTGATTATACAAATCATCAATCGGCTTAGTCCCGATTTTTGCCAGAACTTCTTCTTCCGCATCTTTGCTTTTGCGCGACATTAAAAAAACTGCAAAGTCATAAAGCTCTTTACGGGCGACTGAGTCCATCTGTTCATACATCGTTGCTAAGTCCTGAGGCATGGTATTCCTTCCATAAAAAGTCAATGAGTAAATCTTCAGATTTAGGAATGACTTATTATGTACATTCGCAACAAAGTGAGAATGTACAATTTGATTAAACCGTTTGCAAAGAAAACTGGTTTGCGAAGCAAACACGTTTGCTTCGCAAACTTCAATTCGATAAAAGATGCACTATTTGTGCAGCTTTTATCGAACTCTCCTATATATAAATATAGCATGAATTCAGAATTTTAACAACAACTGTCTTATTTACATGTGCGCTCTCGCGCACTAATTTAACTCAAGGAACATTTTGTGTATGCGGTCGTCACCGCCCAGCTCTGGATGAAAAGCCATTGCCAGCTGGTTTTTGTATTTTACGGCTACAATGGTATTTTCATGCCGCGCAAGAATCTGCACGTCAGGCGACACACTTTCTATTGCAGGTGCACGTATAAATGTCATGGGCACATTACCTATTCCGGCAAAATCACCCGATGTATAAAAACTTCCTAGCTGGCGGCCGTAAGCATTTCTTTTTACACTTACAGGAAGCGTGGCAAAATTGGTTCTGCCGTCGTCACTGAGTTGTGCAAGAAGAATAAGCCCTGCGCATGTTGCAAGAACAGGCATTCCGTCCTGAATTCTTTTCTTTAACCCTTCAAACATATCCAGTTCCCTTAGAAGCTTGCCCTGAACGGTGCTTTCTCCTCCAGGAAGAATCAGATAGTCAAAGTTTTTGTCCAAATCGGACTTTTCCCTCAGTTCAATGCATTCCGCGCCAAGCCTTTTGCATACGGCCTCGTGCTCTATAAAAGCCCCCTGAAGGGCAAGCACTGCAACTCTCATTTTCCGCGCTCCGCCATAAGAAGGGCAATTTCGTCTTCGTTGATTCCAACCATCGCTTCACCCAAATCTTCAGAAAGTTCTGCAATAAGTTTTGCATCAGTAAAGTTTGTTACAGCCTTAACGATTGCAGCCGCACGCTTTTTTGGATTGCCAGACTTGAATATTCCGGAACCGACAAACACGCCTTCTGCACCGAGCTGCATCATAAGAGCCGCATCTGCCGGAGTCGCAACACCGCCCGCAGCAAAATTTACAACCGGCAGCTTTTTGTTGTCATGTACAAAACGCACAAGTTCGTACGGAACCCCCAGTTCCTTTGCAGCCTGGAAAAGTTCGTCAGATCTCATTGAACCCAGGCGGGCTATATCTGCATTCATTTTGCGCATGTGTCTTACAGCCTGAACAACATCACCTGTTCCCGGTTCACCCTTTGTTCTTATCATGGAAGCACCTTCACTTATTCTTCTGAGGGCTTCACCCAAATCTTTTGCACCGCACACAAACGGAACTTTGAATTCATTCTTGTTGATGTGGTAAACATCATCTGCAGGAGAAAGAACTTCACTTTCGTCAATGTAGTCAATTTCAATTGCTTCAAGAATCTGTGCTTCTACAAAATGTCCTATGCGGCACTTTGCCATAACCGGAATGGAAACGGCCTGCTGAATTCCCTTAATCATTTTGGGGTCACTCATTCTTGAAACACCGCCAGCTGCACGTATATCTGCAGGAATGCGCTCAAGTGCCATAACCGCACACGCACCTGCTTCTTCTGCAATTTTTGCCTGTTCCGGTGTAGTTACATCCATTATAACACCGCCCTTAAGCATCTGGGCCAGCTGTTTGTTAAGTTCATATCTCTGTTCTGCCATATTTTCCTCCAGACAGCCTTCTTACAGTAGCTGCCATATTTTTTTTAGAGCGTAAACTATTTGGCGCTGCCGTTAAAGATTCAATTCAATTTTTTTTGAGGGTGCCAGTTTGTGCAAAAACAGGGTGCCAGTTTGTGACAGCCACAGACCATCCCTTAAAAACACCCATATTCCCTTAAGCGTATTGCAGATAAACGTGATATAATAGAAGAATGAACAGCAAATTCAAAAATCTCATTGAACTTCACCTACACATAGACGGTTCGGTTTCGCCCGCTTCTGCAAGAAAACTTTCACAGCTTTCAGGAATTCCCGTTCCCGAAAAGGACGAGGACTTAAAAAATGCGCTCATGTGTCCGCCGGGATGTCGCAGCCTTAACGAATACCTTTCACGCTTTGACCTGCCCTGCTCGCTTATGCAGACACAAAAATGCATTGAATCTGCCGTAGAGACGCTCTGTCTTGAATTAAAACAGCTGGGACTTTCTTATGCTGAACTCAGATTCGCGCCGCAGAAACACTGCGAAAAAGGTCTGGTACAGGAAGACGTCATTGAAGCAGCCTCATCCGGAATAAAAAACTCGCACTTTAACGCGTCACTTATTTTATGCTGCATGAGAGGAGACAAAAACCGCGCGCAGAATATCAGAACCGTGGAACTTACAAAAAAATATCTTGGCAAAAATGTCTGTGCCTGTGACCTTGCCGGAGCAGAAGCGCTCTTTCCTACACAAAATTTTGCAGATGTATTTGCCCTTGCCAGAAAACTTGAAGTTCCGTTTACAATACATGCAGGAGAAGCATGCGGTCCCGAAAGTGTGGCGGCGGCTGTAGAAATGGGGGCTTCACGCATTGGACACGGAATAAACGCGGCCCGTGATGAAAAAGTCATGGAACTTCTTGCAAAGAAAAAAATTCCGGTTGAATGGTGCCCAACCAGCAACATTAATACCTGCGTTGCGCCTTCAGTAAAAGAAATGCCCGTTCCAAAGCTCATGCGCTCCGGAATAATTGTCACTGTAAATTCAGACAATATGTCGGTTTCAAACACAAACATAATACACGAACTGCAGGTAGCGAAAGACGCATTCGGTTGGGATGACAAAACAATAGAACAGCTTCTGCAAAATGCCCGCGACTGCGCTTTTGTACGAGGGTAAAGACTTCCCCTCGGATAAAACTTAATTATGAAGTTAATCAGTATCTAAATCCTTAAATCGTAAAGACTTAGATATTAATAATTTACTGTTTCACTTATAATTATATATCAAAAAAGTGTTATTAAGTAACTTGTTTAAGTAAGATTTTTTCTAATAGAAGAAATACGGAATTTATGCTATAACATTAAATTGAGGAAATAATTATGATTACTGGCGAAATAAAAAACAAAATAGATTCAATCTGGGATGACTTTTTCAGTGCAGGTATGAGCGAATATCTGACTGTCATTGAACAGTTCTCATACCTTATGTTCATCCACTCTCTTGATGAAGTTGAAAACGAAACAGAACAGTATGAAAAGATGTCGGGAGAAAAAAAAGAACACATTTTCCCTGGAGATAAACAGAAATACCGCTGGCATATTTTTAAGACCTTCGAAGAAAACGAACTCTTTACTTTGATGAACAAAGAGATTTTCCCATTCATCAAAAAAATAAATGCAAACGAAGAAAGTGCATTTGCCCGCTACATGAAAGATGCAGCATTCTCTATTCCTAGCCCGCAGACCTTAAAAGCCGTAATTACAAAGCTTGATGAACTTTTTGAAAATCCAGAAGTTCAGACCCGCGACATGCTTGGTGATATTTACGAATATGTCTTGAGCAAAATGAATTCCAGCGGACAGGTAGGAATGTTCCGTACTCCAAAACAGATTCGCGACATGATGGTTCAGCTTATCCGCCCACAACCAATGGATACAATCTGTGACCCTGCCTGCGGTACAGCCGGCTTCCTTATTTCTTCTGCTGAATTTATACGCGACACTTACGGAACAAAAATGGGTGATAAGGAATGGGAGCATTATTCAAAAGGACTTCTTACAGGCTTTGATACTGGAAGCACAATGCTCAAAATCTCCGCAATGAACCTTCTGCTCCACTCAATCCATGAGCCGCATATTGCATATCAGGACAGCGTTAGTAAGAACAACGAGGTTGAAGGTCAGTTTGATGTTATCCTTGCAAATCCGCCGTTCACAGGAAGCGTAAATAAATCTACAATCGCAGAAAGCCTTACAAACATCTGTGCGACGACTAAGACAGAACTTTTATTTGTTGCCCTCTTTATCCGAATGCTCAAAAAAGGCGGCCGCTGTGCATGTATCGTTCCGGATGGAGTTTTGTTCGGTTCAAGTAATGCTCATAAAGCGCTACGTAAAGAGCTGGTGGAAAACCATCAGCTTGCAGCGGTAATCAGTATGCCAAGCGGAGTATTTAAGCCTTACGCCGGAGTAAGTACAGGTATTCTTGTTTTCACAAAAACAGGTGCAGGTGGAACAGACAATGTTTGGTTCTATGATATGAAAGCAGACGGATACTCGCTTGATGATAAACGCCAGCCAATTGAAGCAAATGATATTCCAGACATCATCAAACGCTTTCACAATCTTGAAGCAGAAAAAGACAGAAAACGAACAGAACAATCATTCTTCGTACCAAAATCAGAAATTGTAGAAAACGGATATGATTTAAGCATAAATAAATACAAAGAAGTTGTTTATGAAAAAGTAGAATATCCTGCTCCTAGTGTTTTAATAAAAGAAATAAAAGACTTGCAAAATGAAATTTCAAATGATTTGTCTGAATTAGAAAAAATGTTGGGAGAGTAATTGATGGATAAAATAATAACAAATCAAACTACAGGTGATATTGTAATCTATCAAACTCAAGATGGTCTTACTCAAATAAATGTTAAGTTTGAAGATAAAACGGTTTTACTTACACAATCACAACTTGTAGAACTTTATCAAACAAGAAAATCAAATATCAGTGAGCACATAAAACATATTTTTGAAGAAGGTGAATTATCCGAACAGTTCAAATTGAAGGAAATCGTGAAGTAACTATAAGAGCAAATGGCAAACGGTAAAATGTAAGGAAATAAGATGACTTTTGCAGAAACTGAAACAACAGAATTAAAACAGAAATTCTCAGACTCTTTGCCAAAAGAAATTGTTGCTTTTTTAAATACAGATGGTGGAACAATTTATATTGGAGTTGATGACAGTGGTAAAATTCAAGGTGTTTCAAATCTAGATGAAACCTTAAAAAAAATTGCCGATATTTTGGAATTTCAAATTTTACCAGATTGCCGCTCTTTTGTAGAACTTGGAACAAAATTTATTGAACAAAAACATATTGTTACCATTAATGTAAAAAAAGGAGAAAATCTTTATTATATAAAAAAATATGGAAGAAGTTCTCAAGGTTGTTATGTACGTATAGGTTCTACAACTCGTTCTATGACAGAGGAACAAATAACTTTAACTCAGAATAAGTATTTTGATTCAAAGGTTAAAATCACAGAAATTGAAAGCAATATACAAACTCTAACATTTCAATATTTAAAACTATTGCTTATAGAAAAAGGTTTTTCTATAAATGAAAATACATTTGCTCAAAATTTTCACCTTTTAACGAAGAGTGGAAGTTTTAACAAAATGTCAGAACTTTTAGCAGATAAAAATGAATTTTCTATAAAAGTTGTTCGTTTTAAGGGGAAAGAAAAGTCAGATGGAATTGCAATGCGTAACGAATATGGAGAAAAATGTCTAATTGTTGCCATGAAACAAGCCTTTGATTATTGTGCAGATGTGATAAATGAAACTCGTATAAGTTTTGAAAAAGGCGTTAGAAAAGACACATCTCTTTTTGATAAAACAGCTTTTCGTGAAGCATGGTTTAATGCTTGTTTGCATAATAATTGGGCAGATGGAACTCCACCGGCAATATATATTTTTACAGATCGACTAGAAATCATTTCTTCAGGAGGACTTCCTGTAAATCTTTCTAAAGATGATTTTTTTCTTGGTGTTTCTAAACCAGTAAACGAAGAACTTGCAAAACTTTTTATTCGTTTAGATTTGATGGAACAAACTGGTTATGGTGTTCCTTTTGTAACAAAGCACTATGGCAAATCTGCTTTTGAATTTCTAGATTTCTTTTTGCGCGTAACAATCCCTTTTGCCTTTGAGTTGGAAAGTGAACCCCAAAGTGAACCCCAAAGTGAACCCCAAAGTGAACCCCAAAGTGATTCAAAAATTAGGGAAAAAATCATAAATGAAATTAAGAAAAATCCAAAAATTACAAAAGAAGAACTTTCTAAAAAGTTTGAACTTTCTCTTTCAACAATAAAACGAAAACTTTCAGAGATGAAAGATATTGTTTACTTTGAAGGTGCAAGTAAATCAGGTCATTGGGTCGTAAAAGATAATGAGTAAGGAAGAAAATATGAAAAATAAATGGCAAACGGTAAAACTTGGGGAAGAAATTTAAAATGAGTGCGTAAAACGACACAGAAAAAGAAGCAGATTTAAGGTGCAAACAGCCGATAAATTAAGCAAGGCGGTTAGCACATGGC
>ERZ1026854.92-NODE-92-length-64692-cov-142.644198_pt1 | contig 64692 bp, 64 predicted proteins | sample MGYA00380157_ERZ1026854 | MGnify/ENA primary metagenome ERZ1026854 (study PRJEB33269, sample SAMEA4719793) | human gut metagenome | biome: human-associated habitat; feature: organic feature; material: feces | place: Cameroon | collected 2013-10 ...
TGCATAAAATTCGTTATTTTTCAGACAAAATGTCTGGACAAAGGGCTTAGCTCTACGTTCTGTACGAACTTCTAATTTGCTTTTTTCTAATGTAACTATAGAATTAGAAATTTCAGCATTTTTCTTCTAAGAAAGCCTTTAATGCTTTAGGAGTCCACACATTATAATGATTACGACCTGCAGGACGTATTTTGCCTTCCATTTTTGCCCATAAATATGTTTGATTCGAAGGCATCATTACAAAATATCCATTTTAATCTTCCGTACAAATAACGTCTGTATATTTTTTTATTTCTTTGTAATTATTAGATACGGCAATTTTTATGGTTTCTTGTGAAAAATTATGAATATTATTTCCAATATTTTCAAAGAAATTTAAGCCTTTTTGTTCGTCTAACATTGCTTCAAATTGATAATATTTTCCTAAAAACGGAGTTGTAATAATTAAAATTCCATCCTCACCATATTTTGGTAAATCTGGTTCGCTTGCTTTTGCATAAGGTTCTTTAAATTCTATTGTCTAAATGGTTAAATCAACTACTGTAATTACTATTCCATTACAACTTCCAGCCTGAATTAGCATACGATATTTATCATTTGTTTTGCGGTTTGTAATAGAAGATAATTGTGAAAGTTATTTCGCAAAAATTATAAACAGTCAAAATTGCAAACTGCAAAGTTCATAGGAAAAACCGCGTAAAAGTACACATAATTTCTAATCATAAAAACTCCATGAAATTGAAAAGGATAATTGTTCATCTTTCGCCTCGGTTTAAAAAAAATCAGTTACAATCCGTGATTTACAGATTCTGTGCTTACTCTCAATTAAATTTTTTTGTGAAGGTTGAGTGAATTTCAAAATTTTTATAGGTTCTTTTTTATACATTACAATTCATTTACTCTTGACATATTCAAAATTCAATTGTATTCTTTTGTTATGATTGATAGTTTACAACATTTACATGTAACTCTTTCTTCTGTTTCAACCGTTAGAAGCGGTATTTTACTGGCACGAAAACAGGCTAAAACAAAAAGTGAGTACCGATATTTTTTATTAACACTCAAGTCATTCAATCAGAATGCTTTTTTGGAAAGTGAATATTTTGACGTATTTGACGCAACTGAAGCACTAGGTAAAGAATATCTTACAATGCCTGGCGATGTTGTGATTCGTCTGAGCAGTCCGTATACAACAGTTCTTATAGATGAAACTACAAGTAATTGTGTTATTTCTTCTAATTTTGCTCTGGTACGAACTGATAAAACAAAAGTTCTACCGGAGTTTTTATATTGGTATTTAAATACCGATTCCGTAAAAGCTGAAATCAGGAAAAATAACGGTCGCAGTATGCTTGGCACAATTCACACACAATTTTACAATGATTTGAAAATTCAACTTCCTTCGTTACAACAACAAAAAATCATAGCAGACCTTTACGCTCTTTCATTACAGGAATCTTCTTTACTCAAAAAACTTGCAGAAGAAAAAGCGAAATACCACAAAGAAATAATTCAGAAAACATACAATCAATTTACAGGAGAAATATAATGACGACAAAAAAAGATATTGAAAGCGTATTATGGAACGCTTGCGACAGTTTCCGCGGAAAAATCGACAGTTCACGTTATAAGGATTACATACTTTCAATGTTGTTTGTAAAATATTTAAGCGATGTTGCAAAAGAAAAACACGATTTATATATAAAACAATATGATGGCGATGAGCGTCGTGTTGAGCGCGCAATGGAACGCGAGCGGTTCAAGGTTGATTCCGAATCTACATTTGACTATTTGTATCAAAACCGTACCGACAACGAAATAGGACAAAAAATTAATATTGCTCTTTCCAACATAGAAGAGCACAACAGCGGAAAATTACGCAACGTTTTTCGCGCAATTGATTTTAACTCTCAAGTTGATTTTGGAGAAGTCCGCGAAAAAAATGCAACACTCCGCAATCTTCTTGAGGATTTTGAAAAACTTGATTTGCGTCCAAGTCAGCTTGGTTCTGCCGACATAATCGGTGATGCCTACGAATATATGATTTCAAACTTTGCATCCGATGCAGGTAAAAAAGGTGGTGAGTTTTTTACACCAAGCCAGGTTTCAGAACTTGTTGCAAGTCTTGTTCAACCGGAAGAGAACGACAGAATTTACGACCCGACTTGTGGAAGCGGCGGTCTTTTGTTAAAAGCTTATAAAAAAGTTCCGAGTCATAAAGTTGCAATTTATGGACAGGAATTGAATGCTCAGACATGGGCTCTTTGTACAATGAATATGTTTTTGCACGGAGTTGATGATGCAAGAATTTGGCAGGGCGACACGCTTTCAAATCCACAGAACATCGAAAACGATAATCTGATGCAGTTTAAAGTTGTAGTTGCAAATCCGCCGTTCAGTCTTGATAAGTGGGATTCGGGATTTCTTTCTGACGCACCGCTGGTTTCAAAAGGCAAACGACCTGAAAAAATGGTTGCGTCGCTTGATCAGTGGAACCGTTTTGGTGCTGGAGTTCCGCCTTCTTCAAAAGGAGATTACGCGTTTGTTCTGCATATGCTTAAGTCGCTTGACCCGGACGGAGGGCGCATGGCTGTAATTCTTCCGCATGGTGTTTTGTTCCGCGGGGCAAGTGAAGGTAAAATCCGCAAAAGTCTTGTTGACTCAAATTTGCTTGATGCCGTAATCGGGCTTCCTGCAAATCTTTTTTATGGAACAGGAATTCCGGCATGTATTCTTGTATTCAAAAAAGGACGCGTAGACACTGATGTTCTTTTTATTGACGCATCCGGCGACGGTAATTACGAGAAAGGCAAAAATCAAAATATTCTCCGTGACTGCGACATAGAAAAAATTGTGCATACATATTCAAACCGCGAAGTTGTGGAAAAATACAGTTACAAAGCCGAACGCAAAGAAATTGAAGAAAACGACTACAATCTGAATATTCCGCGTTATGTAGACACATTTGAAGAAGAAGAGCTGATAGATATTGATGAAGTAAAAAGCAATATAGCTAAAATTGAAAGTGAGCTTATCGACGTGCAGAAGCAGATGGACGGGTATTTGAAGGAACTGGGATTGTAAGAGGGGAATGCCACGCAGATTGGAAATCACTGACGTGATTTTTGGGGAGAAAGAAAAAAAGAGGTGTATATGAGAGATATAACGATGTATAGCGAAAAATTATTTGAAGATATTAAGCATATTGATGAGAATGGTGTTGAATATTGGTTGGCACGTGAATTACAACCAGTCTTAGAGTATTCGCAGTGGAGACGATTTTCTGAGACTGTTGAGCGTGCAAAAGAAGTTTGTAAAAACAGTGAACAAAACATTCAAGACCATTTTGCCGACGTCGGCAAAATGGTATCACTTGGGTCGGGTTCAGAACGAAAAATTGATGATATAAAATTATCACGCTATGCCTGTTATCTAATTGTGATGAACGGAGATCCTCGTAAAGAAGTGATTGCCTTAGGGCAGACATATTTTGCAGTGAAAACACGAGAACAGGAGCTTTCAGAAAATTATAACGAACTTTCTGAAGAGCAAAAGCGACTTGCAATCCGTAAGGAAATGATAGAACACAATAAGTCTCTTGCGGAAGCTGCTCAAATGGCAGGTATTGAAAAACAACAGGATTATGCAGTTTTTCAAAATAAAGGTTATCAAGGATTGTATGGAGGTCTTGGCGTTAAACAGATTCATGAACGTAAAGGTCTTAAAAAGAGTGAACATATACTTGATTTTATGGGAAGTACAGAACTAGCAGCAAATTTGTTCCGTGCAACCCAAACAGACGAAAAACTTCGTCGCGAAAATATTCAAGGTAAAGAAGAAGCTGGAAAAACTCATTACGAGGTTGGTAAAAAAGTTCGCCAGACAATTGCAGAACTTGGAGGAACTATGCCTGAAGATTTACCAACTCCAAAGAAAAGCATCAAGAAAATTGAAAATGAACAGAAAAAACTAGAAAAGAAATAATATGGCTTTTTACGTTAGTAAAATCGAATCTGTGTGGTAGAAATAGAGAAAGAAAAGCCACGCGGATTGGAAATCGCTGACGTGATTTTCTGTGGGAAAGTTAGATGAGCATTTTGGGAGGTGAGCAATATGGTTAAAAAAATATATATGATTTTGTGTTAACAAAATCGAATCTGTGTGGTAGAAATAGAGAAAGAAAAGCCACGCAGATTGGAAATCACTAACGTGATTTTTTTGGGGGAAGTTAGCATTTTGTTTACTTTAACAAAAATGGTAAAAAAAGTATGCAGGATTTTACGTTAGTAAAATCGAATCTACGTGGTTATATGTGGGAAAAAATGCCACGCAGATTGGAAATCACTAACATGATTTTTTTGGGGAAGTTAGCATTTTGTTGACTTTAACAAAAATGGTAAAAAAAAGTATGCAGGATTATACGTTAGTAAAATCGAATCTACGTGGTTATATGTGGGAAAAATGCCACGCAGATTGGAAATCACTGACGTGATTTCTTTGAGAAAGTGAAGATGAGCATTTTGCTGGGGTTGGCAATATGGTGAAAAAGTATACAGGATTTTACGTTAGTAAAATCGAATCTGCGTGGTTATACGTAGGAAAAAATGCCACGCGGATTGGAAATCACTAACGTGATTTTTTTGGGGAAGTTAGCATTTTGTTGACTTTAACAAAATGGTTAAAAAAAATATGCAGGATTTTACGTTAGTAAAATCGAATCTGCGTGGCTATGAATTAGGATATATTATGACACAAGAAATAAAACAGCGCATTGAACAGCTTCGTCTCAATAAAACGCCTGACGGTTACAAAAAAACTGCGGTTGGTGTGATTCCACAGGATTGGGAAGTTGTTCGATTCAAGAAACTCTTCTCACGACTTACAAGAAGGAATACAGAGCTCAACAAAAATGTTCTTACAATTTCTGCGCAATATGGACTTATTAGCCAAGAAGAATTTTTTAACAAAACCGTTGCAAGTGAGAATACAGAAACTTATTTTTTATTGAATAAGGGCGATTTTGCATACAATAAAAGTTATTCAAATGGTTATCCTTATGGTGCGATAAAATCACTTACAAAATATAACAAAGGAATTGTTTCTCCGTTATACATTTGTTTTTCTGTGACGGAAGAAAATAAGTTTCCAGAATTTTATAATCAATATTTTGAAGCAGGAAAATTCAATCGTGAAATTAACGCTTATGCTCAGGAAGGTGCTCGAAATCATGGTTTATTGAATATTGCAGTTGAAGATTTCTTCAATTCTCTTTTAATAAAGCCCCCACTTGCAGAACAACAGAAAATTGCAGCAATTCTTTCTACGCAGGACAAAGTGATTGAACTACAGCAGAAAAGAATTGACGAACTAAAAAAATTGAAAAAAGCATACTTAAGCAAAATGTTTCCACAAAAAGGAAGCAACGTCCCGGAATTACGGTTCAAAGGATTTACAGGTAATTGGGAACAGCGTAGGTTCTCTGAAACCTTTGATTTTTTGCAAAACAATACTCTTTCTCGTGCAGAATTGAATATGCAAAATGGTAAAGTTAAGAATGTTCATTATGGAGATGTTCTAATAAAATTTGGTGAATTTACTGACGTTCAAAATACGGAATTGAGTTTTATTTCGGATGATAACATTGCAGATAAATACAGTTCAGCAAAATTGAATAATGGCGACATAGTAATAGCAGATACAGCAGAAGATGAAACAGTCGGAAAATGTACAGAAATAGGTAATATCGGAACGATTCCTGTAGTTTCTGGTTTACATACGATGCCTTGTAGACCTAAAGAAGATTTTGCAGAAGCTTATCTTGGTTTTTTTATGAATTCAACTTCATATCACGATCAATTATTTCCTTTTATGCAGGGAATAAAAGTTTCTTCAATTTCAAAAAGTTCAATCCAAGAAACAGTAATTAAATATCCCAAAGATAAAGCCGAACAGCAGAAAATCGGCTCATTCTTCCGCAACCTCGACCACCTTATCACCCTACAGAGCCGTAAGTTGGACGCAGAAAAACTCAAGAAAAAGTCGCTTATGCAACTCTTGCTCACAGGAATTGTGCGCGTAAAGTAAGGAGAAAATGTGTATGACCGAAAATCATCTTGTAGAATACAAATCGCAACTCACAGAAAAAATTGAACGCTCAGTTATAGGCTTTTTGAACACAAATACAGGTGGTCATCTTTATATAGGTGTGAACGATGATGGAAGTGTTTGCGGGGTGGAAAATGCAGACCTTGTTCAGCGACAAATTGCAGACAGAATTTTAAATAATATCAGACCTGCTACAATCGGACTTTTTGAAATTCTTACAGAAAAAAAAGATGATAAAGAAATTGTTCATGTAATTATTTCTGGTGGAATAGAAAAACCGTTCTATTTGAAGAAAGAAGGAATGACACCGGATGGCTGTTTTGTACGTGTCGGAAGTTCCGTTCATTCAATGACAGAAAAAATGATTTTGGAAATGTTTGCAAAGCGAGCGAAAATTTCTCTCAGTAAAATACCGTCTCCTCGGCCGGATTTATCATTCAGCCAGCTGCGTATTTATTATGATGAAAAGAAAAAAACACTGAATAACAGTTTTGCAAAAACGCTTGAGTTCCTAATGCCCGACGGTTCATATAATTACAACGCGTATCTTTTATCTGATGAAAACGGTGCATCAATCAAAGTTGCCCGCTATAGCGGAACAGATAAATACGATTTAATAGAAAGTGAAGAATTCGGCTACTGCTGTATTATTAAAGCGGTAAAATCAGTTCTTTCACGCCTGCAGGTTGCAAATATAACTCGTACTAAAATAACATCCATGGAACGTATTGAATCTCCTTTGGTTGATCCAATAGCACTCAGAGAAGCTGTAATAAATGCAGTTGTTCATAATGACTACACTCGGGAAGTAACACCTCTTTTTGAGATCTTTTCTGACCGAATAGAAATAACTACTTACGGCGGACTTGTAGAAGGTTTGTCAAAAGAAGATTTTTTTAGTTGCTGCTCAATGCCTCGTAACCGTGAGATTATGAGAATCTTTCATGATCTTGATATGGTGGAACAATTGGGAAGCGGAATGCATCGAATTTTACGCACATACGACAAGAACATTTTTACATTTACAGACAACTTTATGCGGACTTCGTTTTATTTTGATAAAAATCATATTAATACAGCCGAGTTGGGTGATAAGTTGGGTGATAAGTTGGGTGATAAGTTGGGTGATAAGTTGGGTGATAAGTTGGAAAGTTCCCGCTCGAAACTAAATTATACAAGAGAGCGTATACTTGAGCTTATGGAAATTGATGCAAGAATTTCTATTCCTCAAATTGCTGAAAAGCTTGGATTTAGTACAACTGCAATAGAAAAGAATATAGATTACTTAAAAGAAAACGGTTACCTAATACGTCATGGAAAAACTAGAACTGGTTATTGGGAAGTAACAAGAAATAATATAGAGAAAGGGAAAGTAAATGAGTAAGAAGAAAAACAAGAACAAGACTAATATGATAAAAGATGAAAACATTAATGTAGTTAACACTCAAGCAATATCAAAAAGTCAAAATTCGGACTCTCAAAAAAAGAAAAATCCATTGTCAATATTAAATGAATACTCTGGATTAATTGGAATATGTTTATCATTTATAGGAGTTGTTATTACATATAGTGCTTTTTCTTATGAGCAAAGTTTTTTATCATACTACAACTTAGATATAAAGAATATTGATGTCGATTTGTCTACTATAATATATTCGTCTGTAAGATATTTTTTAGGAACCATTATTTTACTGTTACCAATTGTTCACATTTCAAAAATTATTTATAAAAGAGAATTTACTTTAAAGAAGTTGCCTCTTATTTTTATTTATTTTATGTTTGCTTTGTTAGGTAATAGCATTTGTTTCAATGATGGTTTTAAAGATGTAATTTTTACTAGTCTAGGATTCATAGTTTTTTATCTTATTTATGGTTTTATGTTCTTAGTTTCTATTAAGAGCTTAATAAAGCCAACAGAAAAGGTTATTACAAAAAAAAGTTCAAGCGAGTTAATTATTCTTATAGGTGTTGCTGGTATTCTTTTTTGTGTCTTTCAATTTTATACAATTATTAATAATGGTAATAAAACCGCTGAAGAAAAATCACAATATAATTTTCTAGACAATAATGAAAATCTTATCATCGTATATGAGACAAAATCTCAATTTATTCTGTTTCCTTATTTACCAGAAACAAAACAGATAGATTGTACTGTTGAGCCACTTACACTTGATAAAAACGGATTAAAAACTAAAAAAACGGATGTCAAACCAACAATACTCAAGAAAGAACTTGATCACCCCAAGAGCCCAAAAATGACTAATTCTCAGAAAGAAACACTAAAAACAATTGTCGAAAATTCTCCAAACTATTCAGAAGAAGTAAAAAACGACCTTAAAATGATTATTGATAACGGAAAAACACATGAAGAAATATTTTCAGAAACTTTATTGTATTTTTCAACAAAGGTAAACTGAGGTAACAAAATGACACCAGAACAAACAAACTTAATCAAAATAAATCCAGAAAATTATCTAGAAAACAATGTAAGTAAAATTCCTGCTATAGAGCTCTTAAAAGCTATGGGGTATATTTACATTTCGCCTGAAGATTGCAGAGCGCAAAGAGGAAATTCTTACGATGTAATCTTAAAAGACATATTGCGTGGACAGCTTCGTAAGCTTAATCGTTATACATATTCCGGCACTCAAAATGAGTTTTCTGCCCAGAATATAGAATCAGCAATAACTGACATTGACGCTCCTCTTACAGACGGACTAATCCGTGCAAGCGAAAAAATTTACGATTCACTTATGCTCGGGCGAAGTTACACAGAACTTGTTGGTGACGGAAAACCGCAGAGTTTTAATATGAAGTATGTTGACTGGGAAACGCCTTCAAATAATTTGTTTCATGTTACGCAGGAATTTTCTGCAGAAAGTTCTGATAAACTTCACACCGCACGACCTGACATTGTTCTTTTTATCAACGGAATTCCTTTTGCTGTAATTGAATGTAAAGCACCGGAAGTTTCCGAAATGCAGGCAGTTGAACAGAATATCCGAAATCAACAGTCAGATTATATTCCGCAGTTGTACAAGTTTGCACAGATTGTTGTGGCTACAAACAAGAATAATGTAAAATACGCAACAACTGGAACTCCTAAAAAATTCTGGTCAGTCTGGAAAGAACAGAATACTGCATTTTTAGAAACGGAACTTTCACGACTTGTTCAAAACAGAGTTCCGACAGAACAGGACAAAAATATTATATCGCTTTTTAACATTCAGCGTGTTATGGAACTGATAAAATATTTTGTACTATTTGACGGTAAAATAAAAAAAATCTGCCGTTATCAGCAATATTTTGCAGTAAAAGAGATAATTAAAACTATTCAGCAGAATGACGAAAAAGGCAACCGTCAAAGCGGTGTTGTGTGGCATACTCAAGGAAGCGGAAAAAGTCTTACAATGGTAATGCTTGCAAAGTATATTCTGATGGAACTTTCAGATCCTTCAAAAAATATTCATCCGCGTGTAGTTGTTGTTACAGACCGCAAAGAATTGGATAGACAGATTTCTGATACTTTTTCACATACGCGGCTTACTCCTGTTCAGGCAACAAGCGGTCGTATGCTGGGAGAGTTAATTGATGACGGTAAAGCTGACATAATCACAAGTATTATCAATAAATTCAACACGGTGGACAAACGGGAAACGAAATGTACTTCGCGCGATATTTTTATTCTTGTTGATGAAAGTCACCGTTCAAACTATGGACTGTTGGCAACAAAAATGCGTTCTGTTTTTCCGAATGCTTGTTATATAGGTTTTACCGGAACTCCGTTGATGAAAAAAGAAAAAAATACCATGACAAAATTCGGTAAACTTATTCATAAGTATACGATTCAAGACGGTGTGGACGACAAGGCGATTGTTCCGCTTATTTATGAGGGCCGCTTTGTAGAACAGAATGTTGATGAAGAAAATATTGATTTATGGTTTGAACAGACAACAAAACGCCTTACAGATTCTCAGAAACAGGATTTGGCAAAAAAATGGAGCAGCATCCGTCGTCTAACTTCTACAGATGCACGCATAAAAAGAATCGCTCTTGATATAAATAATCACTTTATTACTGAATATAAACAAACTGGCTTCAAAGCAATGCTTGCAACAAATTACAAGCGTGATGCTGTTCGCTATCTTGAATGTTTTGAACAGTTTGGAGACTTAAAATGTGCAGTAATGATTTCTCCTCCGGATATGAGAGAAAGTGTTGATGATGCCGATGAAGGAACAGACGATAAAGTTTTAAAGTATTGGAACAAAATGATGACTCTTTACGAAAATGCAGATTCGTATGAAGAATCTGTAAAGGCAAAATTTATTGATGGAGAAATTGATATCCTTATTGTATGCAGCAAACTTTTAACCGGATTTGACGCACCGATCTGCCAGGTACTTTATATCGATAAAGAACTCAAGGAACATGGACTTCTGCAGGCGATTGCACGCACAAACAGACTATGTGACGGAAAAGATTACGGTCTTATTGTTGACTATCGCGGACTCATAGAAAAACTTGATACGGCGATGGATATGTACAGCGGTGCCGGTCTTGAAAATTATGACAGCGGAGATTTACGGGGTGTTATTGTTGATGTAATGTCTGTTGTAACAAAATTGCAGGAATCATATCAGGCTCTCATCGGAATTTTCCAGCCGATAACAATGATTACAGATACAGAAGCTGTTGAAGTATATCTTGCAAATGATAAACTGCGAGAACTTTTTTATCAGCGTTTATGTGCTTTTGGTAAAAACTTAAGTATAATTCTTAATTCTGTAGAAGCTTATCAGTCAATTCATAAATCAGAAATGAAAGTTTATCAGGATACATTTATAGCTTTTTCAAAAGTTCGGCGAAGTATAAAAATCCGTTACTGCGATTCAATCGACAACAGCGAATATGAACCGCTTATGCAGAATCTTTTGGATACTCATTTAAAAGTAACCGGTCTCAAACAGATTACAAGCCCTGTAAATATTATGAGTAAAGAAGATTTTGAAAAGGAACTTGAGGAACTTGGAACACTTCGGGCAAAAGCAGAGGCTATAACAAACCGCCTTACAAAATCCATAAGCGAACGTTATGATGAAAATCCTGCATTTTATGACAGTTTTTCAAAGCGTATAAAAGAAGCATTAGATGAATACAAGAACAAAGTAGTTACAGAAGCAGAATATCTTTCTAAAATGCGATCAATAATGGATGACTTTGCAAAAGGAAAAACGACTATAGTTTATCCAGAGCGAATAAAAAATAATGTACATGCGCAGGCATTTTTTGGAGTAATTTCTGCAATATTCACTTCCATTGAAAACAATCCTGTCGATTCTGATTTTGCGGCAGAAATTTCTGAATCTATTACCAATATTATTGCAGAACATAATCAGGTTGACTGGAGCAACAATGTTACGATTCAAGACAGAATAGCACAGAATATTGATGATTTGTTTTATAAATATGAAAAGGAACGCGGCTTAAAACTTTCTTTTGATGTGATAGATAAAATCATTGAGAATGTAAAAATTGTTGCGCTTAGAAGATTTTAAAATTTACATCTGGTAGAGAATGGAAAGTAAACTTGAAAAACGAACAGTTCAATTCAATAACTCGTTAATAAATTACACGCTCATTCGTAAGAATGTGAAGAACATCAACTTGCGTATAAAACCAGACGGCAGTATAAATGTGTCTGCTCATTTTTTTGTCAGCAGTAAGCAGATTGATTCTTTTGTACAAAGCAAAGGGGTGTTTATTCAAAAAAATCTTAACAAAATACAGAATAGACCGGCTGTGGAGAATGAAAAAAAACAATATGTGAGCGGAGAAAGTTTTACGATTTTGGGACGCTCCTTAAGACTGAAAATTATTAGAGCCAAAGAAAACATTGCTTACAGTGATGGTGTATATTTGTTTGCAAATGTAAAGAATCCTGAAAGTTTTGCCAACAGAGAAAAAGTTGTCACATCGTTTTTAGACAGTGAGTGCAATAGAGTTTTTTCAGAAATAATATCCGAACAGTTTCCCATATTCAAAAAATATGGTGTTCCTTTTCCTCAACTAAAAATTCGCAGTATGAAATCTCGTTGGGGATCCTGCAATTATAAGAAAAAAGTAATCACACTGAATAAATCATTACTTTCATATCCACGAAGTTGTATTGAATATGTTTCAATGCATGAATACTGTCATTTTTTACATCATGACCATTCAAAAAAGTTTTATATGCTTTTGTCTGTTCTTATGCCGAATTGGAAAGAACGAAAAAAATTATTGGAGTACGGTAATTAAAAAAGTATTGATTTTATATTTTTGATCAAAAAAAATTCAGCGCGATGGAAGAAATAATTACGAAAGGCGCGAAGATGAATTTTTTGTTTGGCAATAAAAGTTTATTGCTTGGTATGTTCAAGTTTTTATTCCTATATAAATAGCTTTTAAATATTTCTATAAAAGATTTTTTATTTTGGTAAAATTAACAAAGTTAACATCGTTATCGCTTGTTCTGTCAATGCATTCTGAACCGTTAAAAATTCAGCAGGCGTGTAACGAAAATATTTTTGAATTGTATTCAACTTTGAGCCGCAAAGAGCAGGAAGTTTTTTCTTTATTTACACGCGGAATGAATACAAAAGAAGCAGCGGCTAATCTTGGCAAAGGCAACCGTAGACAATCAGCGCACATTAATTTACCAAAAGCTGAACATTCACGATACACGCACCCTTGAAAATGTTGCAAAAGCGCTGGGAATTTAAGAAAAATTTGAACGGAAAATTTTCCCTCAAGGTCAATTAACCTTAAGGGAAATTACTTATTCAACAATATTTCTAATTCCCTGCAGTTCCATTTTTCTCCGAGTATGTTGCAGCTTTCTGATTAATTTATTTTGCATTTTTATAACTGATTAAAATATGGTACGGTACAAAAATTATGGCCGATGTAAAAGCGGAAAAAGGATATGTAGACCGTCCAATTAACAAAAATCTTTTTTTCTTCTATTCTATATATAATATTCTCGGTCGTAGACTTCTAAAAAAGCACACCAGCCAATATGGAACAGAACGGCCAAAAATATTTAGTTTTGGAAACCTTGCAATTCTTCGCGAAATTCAGAAAAAGCGAATGCACCGGCCGATTCAAACAATTTTTTAAGTAATAAAATATGCAGTACACAACAACATATCAATCGCCTTTGGGAAAAATTCTTCTTGCCGCTGATGAAATTGGAATCACAGGGCTTTGGTTTGAAGATCAAAAATATTTTGCATGGAAACTTGATTCAAATCACCAAGAAAAAGAAATTTCTGTTTTAAAAGAAGCAGAACGCTGGCTTGATATTTATTTTTCCGGAAAGGAACCTGATTTTATTCCGCCGCTTCATATAATTGGAACAGAATTCCAAAAAGATGTTTGGAAAATTCTTCTTGAAATTCCTTATGGAAAAACAATGACTTACGGACAAATTGCAGACATAATTGCAAAAAAGCGCGGACTTAAAAAAATGTCGTCCCAGGCAGTTGGAGGAGCTGTTGGTCACAATGAAATTTCAATTATAATTCCGTGCCATCGTGTAGTCGGAACAAACGGCAGTTTAACAGGTTATGCCGGCGGAATTGACAAAAAAATATCGCTTCTGAAATTGGAAGGCGCATTTAAAAATAGTTTTTATATTCCTAAACACAGTACAACGCCATGAAAAAACGCATTTGGAACTGTAAAAAAAAATCGGCTTGCGTTATAAATCATTCTAAGGTTGAATTCTTGTAATAATTCAAAATATGACCGATTCTTTTTATCAAATTTAGCCGATTTCTAAATATAAATTTGACCGATTTAGTTTACTAAATTTAGCCGAAATGCTCATTCAGTTCATTTTTGCATTTTTATAACTGATTAGAATATGGCACGGTGCAAAAATTACGGCAGACGAAATAAGAGGAATGTAGCGTGTTAAAATTCCGCTTGCCAAAAATATTACCGACGGAATTATTGAAAGCGCGAGGGATTTGAAAACACTGTTTGTTTTAAAACAAAAAATCCAAATTAAAACGTACGCAGTTAATAAAACTGTATCAATTATCAAATACAAAATAAATTCTGGTTTTGAGTAAAAACAAAATCCCATTCCCGGAATTATTACAACCATAAAAGCAAAACAGCAGAATCTTCCAATTTGTTCAAATAATTCTACAAATTTATTTTTCCAGAGATTTTCAAAACCGTCTTTATTTTTTACTGCAAAAATAATATTTGGAATCATTATTACAAGCATAAATGCAAGGCCGTAAAAGTTAATAAATTCTTTAATTGATGTCATACCCATATTGTAAAATAAATTTGGAAAAAAGTAAGAGTAATTACCAATGTTTTATTGATTGGTGCAATATGGCTTGCTCAACTTAAGAAAAATGTTAAAAATTAGAAAATTAACTCAAGAAAAATGTAATAATACTTGAAATAAACTCAAGAAAAATGTAATCTATTTGTATGCAAAGAAAACTGATTTCAGATCTGATTGAATGGAAAAACAAAACTCACAGAAAACCTTTAATGCTTATGGGAGCTCGTCAGGTTGGTAAAACTTGGCTTATGAAAGAATTTGGAAAAAAAGAGTTTAAAAAAACAGCATATGTAACTTTCTTTAACAACAACCGGATGAAAAATGTTTTTGAAACTGACTACGATATTGAACGAATCCTTCTGAATATAAATGCAGAAACAAAAATTTCTGTTACTCCAGGCGATACACTTATTATTCTTGATGAAATTCAGGAATGTCCAAAAGCTATTGAATCATTAAAATATTTTTGTGAAGATGCTCCTGAATATTATGTTATAGCTGCAGGTTCTCTTTTAGGAGTGAGTATTCATCAGAATATTTCGTTTCCAGTTGGAAAAGTTGATGAGCTGAATCTCTACCCGCTTTCTTTTGAAGAATTTCTTTTGGCTGCCGAAGAAGAAACACTGGCTTCTATTCTTGAAAAAAAACAGTTTAATTATATGGTGGATTTTAAAGACAAATACCTACACTGGTTAAAGAATTATTTTTACGTTGGAGGAATGCCTGAAGTTGTTTCATTGTTTTTTGAAACTAAAGATTATATTCAGGTTCGCAAACTTCAGAATACTATATTGGACCAGTATCGAAGGGATTTTGGGAAACATTCCAAAGAAGAGTTTCAAACAAGAATTGAACAGGTATGGAATTCTATTCCGGCTCAACTTTCCAAAGAAAATAAAAAATATTTTTTTGGTCAAATAAAAAAAGGTTCCCGAATGAAAGATTTTGAACTTGCCATTCAATGGCTTTGTAATGCAGGTTTGGTTCACAAAGTAAACAGAGTATCAAAACCTGGTGTTCCACTTAAAGCGTATGAAGAAATTGAAGCGTTCAAATTGTTTTTGCTTGATGTTGGATTAGTTTCTGCAATGTGCAATTTAAATTCTCAAACTATTATTGACGGCGACAAAGCCTTTGTAGAGTTTAAAGGTGCTCTTACAGAAAACTATGTGCTTCAGGAAATAAAAGCAAATTCAAATAATTCAGTTTTTTATTATTCAAACGACGATTCTACATTTGAGCTGGATTTTCTTCTTGACAGCGAAAATGGTCCAGTTCCAATTGAAGTCAAAGCACAGGAAAATCTCCGTGCAAAAAGTTTTAAAAACTACTGCGAAAAATTTAAGCCAACAGTAGCAATCAGAACTTCAACAGCAGACTACCGAGAAGAATCATGGATGAAAAATATTCCGCTTTATGCAATCGGAAAAGCGCTATCATAAAAAAGACTGTTTTTTAAACTTTCCCCTAGAAAAGTGTAATTTATGTAAAATACTCAAGCAGCAAATTGAAGATTTGGCAAAAGCCGCGTAGGAGTTTTTAATCCAAATGGCTCTAAGAAATTGCGAACAAATTTCCCCGGGAAAATAGTGGACTTCCTTATTCATTTACCTTCCACCAACCGTTCTTCTTTGCGCCCATTCGTTCAATCTTTCCCTGTTTTTTCAGTTCTCCAATCAGACGTTTTACAGTAGCTTCTGATTTTCCAAGCTGCATCGCGTATTCTGAATATGTCTTTTCCGGTGACTTTTTTATAAGGTCAACCAAAAGATTTATCGGGTCATTTAAAAGGTCATTTATCGGGTCATTTTGATGATTTATTGGGTCGCCTCTGTGCTTTTTAAGGGCAAAAAGGATTTCCTGAAGCATAAAATCAATGAATACACCGCAATCTGCATTTTCTGTACTCTTGTTGATTGCCTCGTAGTATTCTTCCTGATTTTCGTAAACCATATTTTCTACCGGAAGATGCTCAAAACAAGGGTTCAGTTTTCCCAATATCAAAGACTGCCAGAGCCTGCCTGTTCTGCCGTTACCGTCACTAAAGGGATGAATGAATTCAAACTCGTAATGGAAAACACAGCTTTTAATCAAAAGATGGTCAGGCGCATTCTTAAGCCATTCAAACAAATCTGCAATCAAAGTCGGAACACGTTCAGCCGGAGGAGCCATGTGGACACAACCCTGTTTACTAAAGACACCGACTCCGCCATGTCTGAAATGCCCTGCATCATCAGTCAAGGCCGCCATTAAAACTCCGTGGGCTTTGAGCAAATCTTCAACTGAATAAGGGTTGAGCTTTGAATAAAGTTCATAAGCCTTGATAGCATTTTTTACTTCCTGAATCTCACGAAGTGGAGCAACAACATTCTTTCCGTTTATAATGTCTGCAACCTGGTCCTCGGCAAGAGTATTTCCTTCAATTGCCAAAGAAGAATGAATCGACTTTAAGCGGTTGATTTTCCGCAGCCGCAGTCCGTCTTCCTGTTCCAAACGGATAGTAAAACGCTCCACCTGCGCGGAGATTTCCGCAATAAGAGAAATTGCCTTTGCGCTTACTGTAAATGGCGGTATGTAGGACATTTTAGGTTGTACCTCCTGTTGAATTTGATGAGATTCCCTTATAAAAATAATTCAAAATCTTTATATCAAATGAATCTAAATCGGGGATATTTTCTATAAGATTATTTATCCCAACTGTAAGAAAATCAGCCAAAACTTCACTTACTTTTCTTTCTGTATTTTCTAATTCTATCATTCTAGAATTTGCAATTTTTTTTGATATAGTCCGAGGAAGACCATATTCTTCAAGATAATAAACACATGGTGGTAAAAAAGCATATGATAATTTGGTTGCATAAGCTGATATATCTATATTTTCTTCTGGGAGTAAATATTTTTGTAAAATATTAATATCATTGATAAGAGACGAAAAATCAAATGTCATTTTCCGTTCATATCTAAAATAATCGTTAATATCGATATTAATTATTTGTAAATCATGCAATTGTTCTGATAATTTTCTTTCCCAGTTATTTGCTGCATTTATTATGTAATCGGCAAATCTGTAATAATCAAAACCATGTTCAGACATCGTCCTAGAAGAAAATAAGATATGAACAATTACAGATTTCCATTGATTGCTGTCATCACTATTTAACCAACGCAATTGTCTCCAGTCTGAAATATTTTCTTTTATCGTTTGTGCAATACTGTATAATTTAGTCCAATTTGATGATTTAAAAGAGTTATTTTTTATTACATCATCAAAAGATTTGACTCCTAGTAAACTGGCAAACTTTACTTTTAGAGAATTGATTTTTTCTTTTTTATTGTTAGTTAAATATTCATCATAAGTTTGTAGATCAATATCAGCTTGCGTATTATCAGAAAATTCTAATTCTAAAGAAGTTTCTTTTTCTTTTATAGGTTTTTCTAATAAGTAAACATTGCCTATAAAGTGCTTAAACATTCGACCACTTCTTCCGATTAGATTTTTAAAATCTAATGGCTTTAAGTTTCCGGAACCATTACGCCGCTGCCACATTATTACATTTTCTGCAGATGTGTTTACACCTTGTATAAGAGATGATGTTGAAACAATATATTGTAAACCGTCATCAGGCAGATTAAATAACCAAGTCTGTAATTGGGTTAATGATCTGTGAAGTTGACCATTATGAATACCAATTCCTTTTTTTACATATTGAACTAATGTCATTGAATCCAAATAATTTTTACTTAACCAGTTGGAAAAATCATTCAATATACTTCTATTTTCAATAGAAGTATGTTCTTCAATATTATGACATATAACATCAATTCCAGTATATGAACCTGCATAAATTAAAGTTTTTGCATTAGATTTTTTTTCTTCGATTTGTTCTACTAAATTATTAAGTATATTAATTTTCTTTTCTTTTTTTTGTTCAGCAGAACCTGTAATTCTTCCAGAATAATCAACTAGATTAGTTGCAACGGTATTAAAATTTAATTCTGCTATAAACTTCATATTTGAAGCAAACTGATTATGCTCTATGTCTTTTATTGATTTTATATTCGGACATAAATAATATCTTTGTTTAGATTTTTCTCCAGCTTCCATAATAGCTTTCAAGAGAATATCAGAACGTTCGGAGTCAAAATCTCTTGAAACTTTGTAAAATTCATCAACGATAAATAAATCAATATTATTAAGTTGTTCAATATAACCAAAGAAACGTTCTTGGGGAAAAATCAATATTGTTTTATTTTCAATACTTTCATTAGGTGTTGTAACGATTTTATATTCATTTGCAAACTTATTTGTCAAACGTCTTCTTGCTTCATCCATTAATGCTATTGTCGGAACTATTATTAAAACGATATTTGGTGATTTTATAGAGATTAGAGCATCAATAATAAAACTTTTTCCAAAACTAGTTGGAGCACTAAGAATTATATTATTGCCTGTTAATAATTCTTTTAATACTGCACCTTGTTCTCTATGAAGCACTTTATCATCTTTTTCACCAACATTCACTTTATATAAGTCACAAACAAAATTGTCTTTCCAATTTGCATTTCTGTTGTCTATATATGGATAAAGACCTACTTCTCTTAGCAAATGATTTAATAATGCAGAATAAGGCTTTTGCTCCTTATCCAACAGTTTAATTAACTCTTCTCTAGCTTTTGATTCCTTATTTTCATTTATGAGTATATTGATTTCTTTTAACTGTTCAAAAGTAGCCATGCGTTGGTTTTAACCCCTAAATTCTTTTGCGGTTTTCCATATTTTATCAGCAATTTTTGTTTTATTAGGCACTGGAAATAAAATCAAATGAAATGTTACTGATTCATATTTAAAAACTTTGGAGCAAATTTCATTTTGCTTTAAGAAATATTTTTTTGATTTATTTATCTGATCCTCTATAATTGAGCGTTTATATTCATCGCTCATTTCTATAGTTCTGGCTGTAATTGGACATTCATATAAAATCATGATTGGAATATGTAACTTCTTTTTTATGTCATCAAGGCTTGTATCATCGCTCAAAAAGTTTAATATTTTTTCCTTTTGAGGATTATCCTTTAGAATATTTCTTAAGTCGTTTAAATTTGTTAGAAGTTCATTTTCCTTTCTTACTTTTTTTGGATTTAATGAATTTAATACAGAATTAGTAATTGTATCAAATTCTGTTGTACTAAAATTCTTATAAAACTTTGCTTCTCCATACCATAAGGAAAAGTCATTTTCGTCTAAAACTATATGAACTCCATCTGCACCTTTTGCATAATCATTTACATTCTCTTTATAAAATATTTTTGGAATTGCAGGCAATGCATTAAAATGGTCTTTCATTATTGCATAAAGAAGGATTTCAGCAATTTCGCTTCCTTTTCCATTATCATCTGATTCCAAAATTCTTAGATTTTGACAAGCTTTCTTAAAACAAGTAAATGAATCATTGGGAATCTTTTGTCTTTCCTCATACGATAATGTGGTTAAGAAAATATTGTTCATTATATATTCATGGAATCGTGAATAACGCCATTCGCCACTTTCAAAATTATTAATTTCTGATAATAGATTGTTGTTTTTACCAATTGAAGAATCTTGAGTTAAATCGTAAAGACTTGAATCAATTAGGATATCAAAATTTATTGTAGCCATACTTAGTCCTCCGCTTTCCCCATTACCACATTCGCCAGTCGTTTTCTCATCTCATCTCCATTCTTATTATAGGATTTCATCAAGAATTCTGTGTCCAATGTTACGGCGTGCACATAGTGATAATTTTTAGAATTGTCTTTCCATTCGGAAGTAGCATAACCTTTGTAGTCAAAGAGTTTTAAGCCATTGCTTGCAGGTAGAATAAAGACATTGTAAATGTTCTTCGGCGCAAACCGGTATTTATCGGGACGTGGATGCGAGTTATTGTTGATTGTATTGTCTATATATTCTGCATAGGTAATTTGCTTTTGAATTGAGTCTGAGCCTGGGATTGAACCTTTTACAGACTCTTCTTTGTTTTCGTCATCTTCTGTTTCAAGGGCAGAATATGAATAATATTTTGAGTCTAAAATAAAACACTTCTTGTCTTGGATCATAATTGTATCAGGACGCAATGGAGCCTGTCTTCTAATTTTGAACGACCATTTTGCATGAGGATAAAAATATTTTTCTTTCTGCATTTGAGTGATAGATGAAAACAATTTTTCTACCATGTCTTCCCAAACAGTCTGAAAACTTTCTGTACCATAGGTGGCGTTGTTCATTTCACCGTCTGCAGAATATTTATCTATGAACTCATACATTGCGATAAAAAGTTCTAGATTCTGTTCCAAGTGAGTGCTGTCAATTTTATCTTGTAAAAATTGCAAGAAAGATTTTTTATTCTTTAAAATATCTGTTTCGGTGATTTGGCCTTTTTCCGGCAAAAAAGATGTATATAAAAAGCCTAATAATTCAAAGCATTTGTAAACACAATATTTGTGAAGTTCTGTAATAAGCTGATTTTCCTGAATGTGGTTCTTACGGATTATAAACTCAAGGTAGGCGATGCCTTTTTCAGAAACTGTGGGCTTAACATTTTTTATTGTTCTGTTCCAGCTGATTTTCCCGCTGCGGTCTGTTGTGTAGAGAATTTCTTTTTCCGTGTAGTAGGTGTTTTTATCCAAAAAGTCTTCAATTATGTAAAACATTGAACGCAAAGGAAAAGCAGAAGAAGACTTTCTGTTATTAAAGCGGCATATCTTGTCGCCTTCCTTAAGTTTGTGGCAATTGTTGATTGTTGCAATTAAATTCAGAATCTCTTTGCGCTGTTCTTTGCTTAAAGAATCCAAGGTGATTTCTTTTTCTATGGTTTTGTAGCCTATAGGAAATGTTATAAACTTTTCTTCACCAAGGATTTTTAAACCGACAAATTCAGTTCCTGACTGTGCGCTTTTGAGACTGATTTTATTGCACGGAGTTATTGAGTCTGCCATTTGACTTTTTTATTCTGCCTTGAACTTTGCAACAAGTTCATCCCTAAAGCAGTCATCAAAAGCTTTGTTTCCCTTAAAAGTTGTAAGCAAAGCACCAAATGTTTTTATACTGTCTTTGAACAAAGGACTTTTGTCTCTCTTAAAAATATCATTCCAAAGATATTTAAGAACTTTGTTTGAGAAGTCATCTTCTTTGATTGTGCCCGGCTCCTTTTCAATATCACCATCAACTTGCGCAAAGAAAAGTCCAAGTTGTTTATCTTCTGCATTAGAGAAAGAATTTTCAGGGTCTGCAATAATTTCGTTTACAACTTTGCGGAAAGTTCCCCATTTTACACCTGTACTTCCAATTGTTGATTCATACTGATTCTTAACTGCACCTTTGAAGGTTTCCGAATCGTCCTTATTTACAGTGTTAGGAATATATTCCATATTCCACCTTCGTTGGAAAGCGTTGTCCAAAGTAAATACATTCTGGTCACTTGTATTCATTGTAGCAAGAATTGAAAGATTTGGCGGCAAGCGAATAGGAGAATCCAATATCCATTTATCGCCGCCTACCGGTACTGATTCAGGAAGACTTTTATCATTGTAATAGTCATTTTGACTCATTATGAAAGCAGCAATATCTGTATTATTTATTTCATATTTACTAAAGCCATCTTTTTCACGATCAAGCAATTGAAATAATTCTCCAAAAATTGCAGCTGCATTTCCTCTGTTGATTTCTTCTATAACCAAATAAAACTTTGCATCGTGATGCTGATAAGCGTGTTTTAATATTCTGGTAAAAGGACCGGCTTTGAATCGGTAATCTATTCCGTCTTCTACAAACGGCATAATTTGTCCGACAAAATCTGAATTTGTATAATCAGGATGAAAAACAACACGAATTACATGTTTATCGTATTCTTCTTTTTCCTTATAGATTACATGAATCTTCTTGTCTACGAGAAAACTTTTTCCACTACCAGGAACTCCGTAAAAGATGATTTGGTCATGTGATTTTATAAATGGCTGGTTTGTTTTTTCTTGCTTTTGACCTTCTGTAGATTTTACATTTAGATTGAGTAATGATGTAATTTCGTTTACATTGCTTTCTAGTTCTGCTTTTGTGTCATTGCTAATCATTTTCAACTCCTATTAATTCCTTTACTAATTCTGTTTTCCCTTGAAGTAAACAATATCTTTGATTATCTTTCTCAACTAATCCGGCTTCAACTAACATTCCAATTAAATAACTCCATGAAGTGAGAAATCCAATGTCATTTTTTAGGATTCTTTCACCTTTTATACCTGAATCGTCGTTTCTAACGTTTACCCAAACATCAATATTAATCTTGTATTCTCTGTATTTTAGTACTGTTGTTTCAAGTTCCTTTTTATTTCTATTAAAGTACAACAAAAGTGCGTATTCGTTTTTATCTATACTGTTATAATTAATTAGGAAAGTAAGCATATCTTGTAAGACTGAAACATAATCACAATCTATTTGTTTTAATAAATTTTTGAGGCATTGAAAGATTATTGTTTTTCGTAACTCTAGAAATTGGTTTAGACTTGCTTTTTCATCTGCTGATAAAGATGCTTGATTTTTCAAAATACTGATGCTTTCAATAGCTTTGATATATGCTTTCCCCAAAGGTGTAAAAAATGAATTAAAGCATATTCCTTGCCCTGATTCATAATCTAAAAGACCACAGTTTTTACAAAATGCAAAAATATTTCTTGAGTTTGAATTATTAATTCCGAAGGATTTTTGCATATAAATACGAAAGTCGCTGAAATTTAAGTTTTTATCACCTTTCTTTTCCAGCTCATGATAGTAACTCACTAAAGTAAATTCTGTGTTTTTAGTAAATTTTGCACCTGGATTATTTGGATTAAAAACTTCAATTTTCATAATTACTCTCCAATCTGTTTCTTAATCTCTTTTGCTATTGCATAGGCCAATAATGGAGGGACTGCATTTCCAATTTGTTTATACTGACTAATTTTATTCCCTGAAACCTCAAAAGTATCCGGAAATGACTGCAAACGTGCATTTTCTCTTGCTGTTGGAATACGGTTTAATGAGTAGTGAAAATAATTTCTGTGACCTGTATCGACAGTATTTGCAGGACGTTTACTAGACATTCTTTCAAAAGCTTTGTTGTACTTTCTAATACTCCAATATTCCGGTGGTAAATCTTTTATTTTTCCTCCGTCTGGAATTTTACTTATAACATCTACAGTCTGTTCTGTATGAATTGTAATCTGATGATTCAAAACTTTAGTAGCTCCATTACGCATAAGACGTTGATAATCGTTTTGAGGTTCTTTGTCATAATCATAAGAATATTCATTTCCTGTTTCATTTGTTATATCAGGTAAATCTGAAATACCATCTTTACTGGTTAGATGTTTATCACTTCCTTCAGGAAATTTGAATTCCTTATCTTTTATGCCTACGAAAAAAACACGGTTACGATTTTGAGGAACTCCATAATCTGCTGCATTTAGTATTTTATAAACAACTTTATAGCCAAGCTTTCCAAAACGCTCAATTATATCATCTCTAAACGCACCGCCACTAAGAGTAATTAATCCTTTTACATTCTCCAGTACAAAGAACTCTGGTTGTATTTTTTCTACAAATCTACAATATTCACGATACAGTTGGTTTCTTGGGTCGTTAACATCTCTTTTCCCTACCGTACTGAATCCTTGACAAGGCGGACCTCCGATGATACCAACAATGTCATTACCTTTCTTGAATTTTTCAAGAAAATCATTTGTAAAATTATGGATATCATCACAAACTGCAACATTGTTTTTATTGTTGTGATTGAAAGTATTTATTGCATCTTTCCACATATCGATTGCAAGTGCTACTTCGAAACCTGCTTTTTCAAAGCCATAGCTAAGTCCACCGCAACCACAAAACAAATCTATAATCTTACTCATTTGTTATCACCCTCATAACTGCATCTGCAACCGCTTTTCCAAGCAAGGGTGGAACTGCATTCCCCACCTGTCTATATTGTTCTGAACGGTTGCCTGTAAATTCAAAAGAATCTGGAAAAGATTGTAACCTTGCCCCTTCCCGCACTGTAGGAAGCCTATTGTATAATGGGTGAAAATAATTGCTATGGTTATTTCCAGTATCTATTGTTACAGAAACATCAGTTTCAACCAGTCTTTTATAAGCGGAAGAATGTCTGTTATTTCTTTGTGTTGGCCACAGTTCTGGTGGAACTGCCTGCCAATTTTGCCCTTGTTTTACAAATGAAATTCTATGTTGAACTTTTTCTGCCGGATAACGAATTTCATCATTTACTACTTTATTATCAGATCTTCGTAAATATTTCTGAAAGTCTGTTTTTGGCTCAGAAGTTAGAATCTTTTCTTCTGGGTTGTTTTTTTCAAAATGATACAATTCTCCTATTGCTTCCTTTACAGTAGGAACATGTTCAACTTTTTTCAAAGAGTTAAAATCAAACTCTTTATCTTTTGTTATGACAAAGAAATTTCTAAGGCGTTTTTGTGGTACACCATATTCTGAGGCATCTAGAATTTTATGAGTTACTTTATACCCTCTTTCTTCAAATATTTCAGTTATTCTATTTTTTGCGTAGCCGTTATTACGAGTGATAATTCCACGAACATTTTCTATTACAACTGCTTTTGGTTTTGCTAAATCTACGAATTTAACAAATTCAAAAAAAAGTTTATTACGAGGGTCTTCTTGTTCTTTCTCCCAACGGTTAGCAGCAGAGAACCCCTGGCATGGAGGACCACCAATAATTACATCTATATTTTCAAGATTGCCAAACTCTTTAACGATTAATACTTTATCCATTTTTAATAAATCACAACAAATACCTTTGGCATGAGGAAAATTCTTATTATAAGTGTTGATAGCTGGCTGATTAAAATCGACACCACCAACAATATTGAATCCAGCAAGTTCAAAACCTTTTGACAGTCCGCCGCATCCACAAAATAAATCTATGCAGTTTAATTTCTTTTTATTGTCACTCATTTTTCTGCTTCCGTCTTTTCGTCTGCTGTGATTTCCATAATGTCACCGACATCACAGTTCAGGGTCTTGCAGATTTTTTGAAGAACTTCGGTAGACACATCTTTGTTTTTTCCAAGATTGGCAAGTGCATTTGTTGTTATACCAGAAGAAAGACGCAAATCTTTTTTCTTCATATCCTTGTCGATAAGTAATTTCCATAATTTTCGATAGCTTACTGACATTAACTAAAATTCCTATACTAAGACTGATTATTATATTATATGGTAAAACAAGTGAATGGTCAATCAAAAATTGATTTTATCAATTTTTACTTTATAATTTATAAAAAAATTTTGTATTAATCAAAAACCAACAAGCTTAATACTGTTCCTCTCTCCCACTTTACACCTTCTTAACGCACACCCCTTACGCTAAACAACTCCCGTCCTTTACGCCCGCATATCGCCACCTCCTGCGATTACCCATAGCAACTACCTTGCAGCCGCCTGGCGCAGAAAGTAAAATCATACAATCTTAAAATGAAAAATCACCCTGAATTTGTATGTAAAAACACATCATTGTAAAGTTTTACGGTAATAAACTTTACGTTTTAGCGATTAAGAACCTTAAAATGACATTTTTTTAATATTTTTTATTAATTTACTTGACATATTGGTTAAATATTGCTATTATACAATCAGAAAGAATTAAGGAGGAAAAGAAAATGAACGAAACCTTCAGACAGAGAGTTGAAGAAAGATTAAAAGCTACAGGAACAACACAGAGACAGTTTGCAGAAAAACTTGGTGTAAGCGAAGTGACTGTCAGCCGCTGGCTTTCTGGCGAACGCAATCCGACTTTAGAAACTCTTGAAAAGATGGCAAAAGTTCTTGACACTACTACTTCGTATTTTTTCACAAACGACGAACCGGCTGTTCAAAGTTCGGTTCCGGTAAAAACGAATGAGAAATCTTCAGGTGAAATAAACTGGGGGGCAATTCTTGGAGGAGCTGCAATCACTGCAACTGCCGTAATTGCAATAGTTGCCTTGGCAAAAGCTGCAGGTAAGATTGACGACAAAGACAAGAAGCAGATTGAGGATATTCTGAACAGGAATTAGGAGGAAAATGAATTGAATACATAAAAAAAGACCTTTTAATTGAATTGCAGTTCAACTAAAAAGTCTCTAAACAAACTGCGGAAAACCACAGATGTAACACTATAAAAACATCATAATGGTTTTCCGTAAAAAAATCAACGGCTACAAAAAAAACCGGGTGTTACCCAAAGATTTTTGAGCCGAACTTAATTTTTAAGGAGTGTAAGATTATGAAAAAAACTTCTTACATTCAAAAACAGGAAAGCAACATTAAGCTTTCTACCATATTTATAGGAGATATCCATTATGACAAACATCGATACACAGCGCGAAACAAATTTCGCAGTAACATTAACACCGTGTTCATTTAAGGAAAATACTTACATAGCACGGGTTCCACGCAAGACAGTAACAACAGACCAGATTCTTGACCTGATTGTTAACCACAACGTCGGCATTGACCGCTACCAGGTTGGACACGCCATGGAGCTCTTGAAAAAAGAAATTCTTGAGCAGGCAAAACTTGGTTTCGCGGTGGATATTATGGAAATATGCAAACTCTACATTGCACCAAAAAGTTCCGTAAAGTCACTTACACCGGAAGCCGAAACCGTAACAGGTTTTGAAGCCCGCTTTTCTGTAAACGATGATTTAAAATCAACTCTTGAAGGAATAAGTGCTTCGGTTATAAGTGTTGTAGATTCGTCTCCACTTATCAGTCAGATTCAAAATCCGGTAGACGGAACATTTGACACAAATCTCAAAGCCACATTCAGTGCTCATCTTACAGGCAAAAAACTCAAAATAGGCGGCGAGGCAGCAGGTATATGGTTTGTTCCGGTTTTAGAGGATGGAACCACTTCTAAAGACAATACAACCTGGGTAAGTGTAGACAAAAGTTTTATTACTAAAAACACAGCCAGCACCCTTGAGTTTTATCTTCCGCGTACACTCGAAATCGGGAAAAAATATTTCATTGCAGTGCAGACATCCCTAAGCGGTTCAACCGAACTTAAAGCTCCAGTCCAGGGAATAAGCCGGATTGCAGTAGAAATTGTAGAGTAGAATAAAGTGTAAGAAAATGTAAAAAAGTTTTCAGACTGTCTCAAACAAGAGGCAGTCTGAATTATATAATTGTTCCTTAAAATTGAACGAATAAGCAAGTTTCAACTTGCGATTGAGTTCAATTAGTGCGCGTGAGCGTACACGTTAATAAGACAGTTGTGAAGCAACTGTAGTTTTCTTGAAAGGCGCTATTTTAGCCGTTCAAGAAAAACCTTGATTTTACCTGAACCATTCGGACCGGCAATTCATAAGTTGCTGACAAATTTCTTATCTTTCAATACACGCAGGATTAAGAAGAAAATCATAAATGTTTACAGTCAAAATACCGTATTCATCATAATAAGGCTGAACGATATCTTTTGTAATAATTATTTTCTTAAAAGAATCATCAATTTTTCTGAATGGTCTGATTTCCTGAGATCGCTTAACTTCATCTGGTAATGAATATGCTGACTGAATATAATATCTTGAAGAACCAAGATTGCATACAAAATCAACTTCCAACTGCTTTCGAATCACTTTTCCTTCTTCATTTTTTTCTGCTACTGTAACAACTCCGACATCAACGTTATAACCTCTCATACGAAGTTCATTATAAATTATATTTTCCATTGAATGAGATTCTTCAAACTGACGAAAATTAATTCTTGCATTGCGCAAACCTAAATCAGAAAAATAATATTTTTTTGGAGTTTCAATATAAGCTTTTCCCTTTATATCATAACGCTGTGAAGACTCAATAAGAAAAGAATCTTCAAAATAATCCAGATATTTTTTTATAGTTGCAGATGTAATGTTCGATTTTTTGACGCTTTTAAATGTATTTCTGAGTTTTTCAGGATTAGATAGAGAACCAATGGTAGAAGAAAGAATATTTAATAAATCTTCAAGTTCTCCAACATTTTTTATACGGTTTCGACTGGTAATATCACGAATATAAATCTCATTGAAAAGATTCTGCAAAATGATAGCTTTATCAGTTGGATTATCACTAAGAACAACCATAGGAATTCCGCCATACAGCATATATTCAGACAGTCCAACATATTTATCACCGTTATAAACTTTCATAAATTCTGCAAAACTAAGCGGATACATATGAATCTCGTCACCACGTCCGGCAAATTCTGTTGCAATATCTTTTGATAAAAATTTTGCATTGCTTCCTGTTACAAATACATCGATATTATCTTTGCGAATATACCCGTTCAATACAGCTTCAAAACAATCCATCATTTGAATTTCATCTAAAAGAAGATAATACATTTCATCATCAGAAATTTTGGAACGAATATATGACATAAATTTTTCAGGGTCTACGCCACGTTTTTCTTTTTGAATCTGAACAAGATTTTCGCCAATCAAATATAAATCATCTGCGGAATCAAAGGCGAATTTAATTATGTGGTCTGCGGCAACACCTGAAGCAATCAAATGATGATAAAAAATAGTATTCAAAAGATAAGATTTACCACATCGGCGAATGCCGGTAATTATTTTTATCAGGCCATTATTTTTTCGCTTTATCAATTTATCTAAATAAAAATCTCTTTGAATTTCCATATAAAAGCCTCTTTGGAATAGATTTTTGCAACTTTTTACACTTTTCTATTCTATTTTACTTGAATTTAACCCAAAAAACAAGGTAAAAGGCATGCGAAGTTAATTATCAATCTCTTTTATTTTTTTTGAACCGGCAATTCATCATACATGGTTTTTAATAAACCTGTTAAAAATTCTTTGTTTTCAACTTCTTCTACCAAAAGCATTTCTTTTGCTCCATTGTAAGGCAATTCATAAATTGCTTGCGGCATATAATCAACTGCAGCGTGTACAGGTTTTACAAGAAAGCTGGTCTAAATAAAATTCAAATATTCTTTTGTTGATGGCATGGGATTTATTGTACCTTCATTGCTGCTTTGTAATTAAAATTTGATTGTTATTCCGAAAATTGCGAAAGATATTGAGCAGCCAATAACTAAACTTTTGCACTGCCATATTACGTGGCAGTGTTTTTTTTACTTCGCTAGAATCAAGTGTTTATCTTAATTCAATGAAACAGAAATGCGTTTACCGAGCGCATTTGCTATTTTTTGCAGGAACTGGAAGGATGGATTGTAATTGCCACTTTCAAGCCTGGCAATACTTGATTGTTTTGTTCCGGCTTTTTCAGCAAGCTGCTTTTGCGTCATGTTCTGGTTCACGCGGGCAGAAATAATCTGACGAATAAGTTCATATTCGCTTTCTAAAGAATCATATTCTGATTTAACGCCAGGTTTTTCCAGCATTTCTGATTTAAAGTTTTCGTATTTCATTTTTGCCCCCTTAAAATAAAATCTTTCATTCTGACCATTGCAGTATCCAATTCTTTTTTTGGAGTTTTAGGAGTTTTTTTTTGGATTGCATGTAGTAACACAGCAGTATCAACTTTTGTTTTTGAATCTTTTATTACAATAAAATAAAACGTCCTGAAAATATTAGATCCCTGTTTTGTTCTCAATTCCATTAAGTTTTTGTATTTATCGCCTTTTATGGAATCTACATATGGAAAATGAAGTTTTGGACCGAAGTCTTTAAGCAAATCAATATCACGCAGCATTTTTGCCGAAAATTTGTCTGCCAATGACTGAATAAACTCAGCTACTGGAACCTTTCCATTTTCAGTTTCGTAAAACTCTATTTCATATCCCATATGTGTAATATATCGTATATGGTATATTATGTCAATTTATTTATATCTCATTTTCAATTTGTTCAATTTCTATACGATATTTGGGATAAATTTGAAAACATTAAAGAAAACTTCCAATATTTCTTTTTTTAAAAGCCTTTCATTGTACAATGAAAGGTATGTTGACAAGACATACCTTTTCGATTTTTCGTTATACTCAAAATCGAAAAGCAAAAGGAGTTTTTTATGGATGAATTTGCAGAAAAACTTGCAGGAATCGGAATCCCGGCATTGGTATTTTTGGCAGCTATGAGCGGAACTGGTTTAGCCGGAGCTGCCGCTGTAACAGCTGCTTTGGCTGCACTTGGACCTGGCGGAATGATTGGCGGTATTGTAACTCTCTTGATTATGGGAGGAGGAATCGGTGTAATCACAAAATACGGTTATAGTGCTGTAATGATTGCAACATCAAAAAAAATTATGGTAAAGCAAAATCTTACAAAAGAAGAGATGTACCAGAAAATTGACAAGATGCCAATCACAAAAAACTTAAAAGCCCGTATTAAATCTGAAATCGATAAAGCCGAAGAAACTAAATAATTCTTTATCCAACACTGCCACATCACGCGACAGTGTCTTTTGCTCCGTCGTAAGGCAATTCATAAGTTGCTTGCGGCATATAATCGATTACAGGTTTTACAAGAAATCTGTTATCATAAATTCCGCCGACAATTTTTGAGCGGTAATAGATAATAAATTCTCCCATCATTGCACGATATGAAATTTCTTCCAGGTCAGAAAGCTGGTCTAAAATAAAATTCAAATATTCTTTTGTTGAAGCCATGTAAAATTATAAATCTGTTTTAGGAAAAGAGTAAAGAATCATTTTGCCAGCTCCAAAAATTTCTTGTCATTTTGAATCGCTTGCGTAATAAATTTTCCGTCCTTGAACAAAGCGTATGTTGTAACCGGTGCGGGCATATTTTGGGCGGTTTTCATGTCAGTGATATGAATTGTTTTTAACTGTATTCCATTTTCTTTTGCGACTTCTTCAATACGTGGAATCCAATAATATGTAAACGGACACTGGTCTGTATAATAAATAACAATTCCTTTTTCGCCAGTCTGAAGTTTTTTTGCACATTCTTTAAATGTTGGAACTTTTTCATTTTCGTTGAATGGCAAGTACATTAAATTTATTCCGCAATCACAACTGTCTGCAACTTTAAATCCTTTGTGCAACAGCCATTTCGGGTCAGATAAAAATTCCTTTTTTCTGCCGTCAGAAGATAAAATGCACAAACCTTTCTTTCCTTTAGACTTTGCATCTTTTATACATTCATTCAGTAAATCATTTGAATATCCGTGACCTTTCATCGAGCCCGAAACCCAAAGGCAATTTATAAAAATATAATCAGCTGCTTCAACCGGAACCCAAGCATTTTCAGATGGAATATATTCTATAAAACATTTACCGCGTTCTTTGCTCCGATAAAAAACAAGTCCTTCATCAAAACGTTTTTTTAGCCATTCTTTTTTGCATACACTTTGCTTTCCTGACATTGCGCAGCAGATGTGTTCTTTATCGATATTTTCTTTTGTTATGTGAATGTATTCCATTTTCGTTTTTTCTCCTTTCACTTTTTTCAAAATCTTTTCTTCCGTAAAGCAAAAACAATGTTCCGTCTTTTACAAGATAAACATTTGAAGTCTGTTCACTTTCTTTAATTTCAAAACCAAGCACATCTCTGTAAAAACGAATCATTTTTGGCATATCGTTTACGAGCAATCCAAAACCGTCCAATCTTATAAAAACATCTCTGTTTTCCATAGACTTATCTCTTAAGTAAAAATCGTAATTAATATCCGTATATGAATTCAATTTTTATGCTTATTGCTTTACTCATATAATGCATTGATTTCTATTTTCTCAAGTTTCTCAACATCAACATTTTCAAAGCCTGATTTTGAGAAAAATACATATTTATAACATTCCAAGCCGGACTTATCTACCTGCGCAATTTCTTCTTCTATCATCGACTTTGATACAGGTAATTTTCTAAATTTCACATCATAGAATACATAACCTTTCTCATCCTCAGTAACAATATCAAACTCTCCATTTGTATGTTCCTTCGGATTGTCATAATAGTACTTACCTATTTTTTCAATTACTGGTTCAATTCTTCCTGCTCTATTTTGTCTTATCAGATATTGCTTACATATCTCCTCAAACTGATGTGGAACATATTTTTCGTCAAAGTCTTTTTCTATATATTTTACATAAAACACTTCAGGATCCATAATATTAAGTTGCGACAAATATTTAAAAACATATCTGTAATAGAACAATGAAAGATTATCGGATACATAATATCCGACCTTTTTCTTATTATTAGAATCGTTAATAGGTGCTGTCTTTTCTACAACTTCCATTTTTATGAGCTTATTTAAAACATCAATAAGAGTAGGTCCGCTTGATACATGCGATTGAGATAAAATATCACTGTATCTTGAGTAACCCATGGCAAGTGCTTCAAACACCTCGTTGGCATTTATTATCTTAGAAATTTCCGCATTCAAGTATCCAGACACCTCATTTTCCAAACGAGCTCCTGACGAAGCAATAAGATCTATAATATTATCTTTTACGCTCTTCTTATCATCAATCAGCCTATTATAGTATGGAATTCCACCAAATACAGAATATATGCGCACCTTATCCTCTTCTGAAAAGCCCGGATAAAACATGGCCGATTCATAGTAATCCATCTGTTTAAGATTTATAGTCAAATCAATCCTGCCATAAAGCGGATTAGAATGTTCCAGCAATGATTTCATTATCTCAACATAGGATCCTAATATTATAAATTTCAGTTTTGAGCTTTCTCTATATTTATCAACGATTGACTGCACAATGCTGTCAATTCCCTTTACAGACTCTCTTAAGTATTGATATTCATCCAATACAAGAATAAGTTTTTCTTTTTCGGCAAGTTTGAAGATATAATCCAAAATCGATTCTATATCTGTATATCCAAGCTTTGGTAAATCAAGAACCTCCGAAACAATGCTTGCAAGTCCTGTAACATTAGTCTCTTCAGATACTTGCTTACATTCAAAATAAATACTCTTTATGTCGGTATTTCTAAGTATCTGTTTTATAAGTTCACTTTTACCGACTCTTCTCCTACCATAAATCAATGAAAAAGAAAGTTCGTCTGTGCTTATCTGTTTTTCTAGTTTCCCTAGATATTCTTCTCGTCCTATAAATTTCATTTTTATTCGGTTGCCTCCGAGTCGATTATCACCGAATTAATTTTATCACAAGCTACCAATTTTGTAAATATTTTATTCGGTTCGTTCCGAGTCGAATAACACTGAGTAATATAGCATATGTACAAAACGCTATATCAGTCACCCTTCTACAAGGTCATAATTTAAATTATTTTCAGGAACAACTTTCCTCAAAAAAATTACACTTTCTTAATCGGATGTCTGATTACGGTTTTCCATTTTTCAGGAACAACTTTTCTTGCGTCAGACATATAAATTTCGTGATGAAGTCGTGTTTTGGAAAAATCTTTTTCATATCCGTTTTCTTTTATAAAAGAATCCATAAGTACAACTGTTGCCGGTTCATCATCAAAAGGGCCAGTATGCATTATCTGAACACACAATCCTTCATTGACAGTTAAGAATTCAGCAGATGAACAATCTATCTTTTTCTTTTTTGTTGCAGTTTCTACAGCCCAATCAAAATCTTTTTTTGTTACAAAATCAGGCAAACGGATAACAGAAATCCAGTTAAAAGAATTTTTATCTGAATAATCTACGCCTTCAACATTATCCTGCCACCAAAAGCCTTCAAGTGGCGGAACAACATATTCAAAAAAACCGTCTATTTTATATTCTGTTTTGTAACTCATTTTCAAAGTATACGCAACTGCATACAAAACACCAATTGCTTTTTGATACGCGCCGCCTTCTTCGTTTGGATTTCCTTTTCCGTAGACAGCAATATAATTCATTGCAGGTATATTTACGATTTCTGGTTTGTTCTTGGGTAAATAAAATTCTTTGAATTCTTTCTTAAAATCAAATGCCATTTTTTCGTCCATTAAGTTTCAAATTTTTTTATCAAGTTGAATATTTAATTCTGGTCTTTTATTGATTGTAAAATTTCTTCTATTCTACAATTTTCCATTTGCCAAGTGTGCGCTTTTCACTGTCAAAACTTACGCCGATTTTAACGAGCTTTTTGTCGTTGCCGTTTTTGTCTTTTGTAACTGAATACGGAATCAGATATCCTTTTGAATCAATCTGTGCGAGTGCTTCTTCTACTGTTCCGTCAAGTTTGAATTCAAAAACATAAACAGTGCTTTCTGTTTCTACAACCATATCACTGCGACCAGCAGCTGAACATTCTTCTGTTTTTACAACATAAGGAGTGCACAAGCGAGCTATTAAATAGAACAAAGTTTTGTAGTGATTTTCGTTCTGCTTTTCTGCATTATACGGAATTGAAGACAAAAAAGCTTTCATTTCTTTTAAGGCATCTTCAAGGCGGGCTTCTTCCAATGCGTCAGAAAATCTCATCAGAAAAGTGTCGTTTTTGCTTACAAGTTCTGTTGCATAATATGGAAGGAGTGATTTACAAAAGCCATCGCGAACTTCATCATTCGGGAAACCTAAAATAAAACGGCTTCCTTTTTCTGCCTTTTTTATTGTAAGGTAACCACTCTGATAAAGAAGAGGTATCGGGTCAGTTGCAGTTTCTGTTGGGGAATCAAACATTTCAAGTGTTGCAGGAAATCCTTTGTCAAAACTTTCAGGGTCCATATTATACTTTTTTATCAACCGAGTAAGTATTGTCGGTGTTCCCGTTGCAAACCAATAATTTATAAGTTTACTGTCAGAAAGAGCATTGAGTAAACTGAATGGATTATAAATATCAGGTGAATTTTCTGTAAAATGATAACCGTCATATTTTTGAGTAAGAGCAGCACAGGCTTCGTCATAAGTCATATTGTTTTTATCTGCAAGCGCCTGGATTTCGCTCTTCATTTGAGAAAAAAGTTCTTCTTTTGTAATTCCGCAAACAGCTGCATAATCATCTTTCATTGTAATAACTTTTAAATTATTCAATTCACTGAAGATACTTAACTGGCTGAATTTGCTTATTCCTGTCAAAAACACAAAGCGCAGAATTCCGCCCATATCTTTTAACGGACTAAATAGCTTGCGCACTTCCTGTTTTAAAACAAGCTGAAGTTCAGAGTTGTCCATTGTGTCTAAAAGCGGTGCATCGTATTCATCAACAAGAATTACAGGTTCTGTGCCTGTTTGTTCGTAAGCTGCTTTAAGAAGTTCTGAAAAACGGCTTCCCCATTCATAACCGTTTTTATTTGTAATCTTATATTTTTCTTCAAATTCACCAAGTTTATAATTCATATAAATTTGAAAAGTTTGTAAATCTGTAAACTTTGTTCCTGCAAAACTTAAATGAAAAACAGGATACTGCTTCCATTCTTTTTCAAGCTTTTCGATTGCAAGTCCTTCAAAAAGTTCTTTCTTTCCTAAAAAATAATCGCGTAAAGTTGAAATTAAAAGCGACTTTCCAAAGCGGCGCGGACGGCTCAAAAAATAAACGCGGTCTGTATGTGTCATTTTATAAACAATGTCTGTCTTGTCTACGTAATAATAACCGTTACGCCTAATCTGAGAAAAATCCTGCAACCCAATTGGAAAAAGTTTTAATTCTGCCATACGATTATTATATTACTTTACCGAAAGCAGTTCAATATAATCACGCTCGCCACTGGGGCTTGAGTTGAATCTTTGGATTTTTATTACCCACTTACAGCCGATAACTGAAATGTCATTTTTTTTCTGCATACCAAGGAGAAAATAAAACTATGTTTCAATCATACATTCTTCAAAAGAATTTTTCTCGACTATTTTTGCTAATTTGAAATTTATTTTATTCATGTATCTCAAGCGGAAGTCCGTCGGGGTCAAAAAAGAATGTCATTTTTTTATTTGTAAATGTATCAAATCGTACAGGTTCAGTTTCAATTCCTTTTGCATTCAGTTCTTAACTGTTTCATCCACGCTTGTAACTCTGAATGCAAGATGACGCAGGCCGCACGCTTCAGGACGGCTTAATCTTTTTGGTGCATTCTTTATAATGAACAATTCAATTTCCTGGTCGCCACACTGCAAGTCTATTTTGTAATCATCCCGTTCCTTACGATAATTTTCCCTTACGACATTAAATCCAAGAAGTTCAATATAAAAATGATATGATTTTTTGTAATCACTTCCAATAATGGCTATGTGGTGAATTGAATCAAACATTTTTCTCCTCCACTTTTTTCTTTATATAGTAATTATAGAAGGAATCTGCAAAACCGGAATCTTCTATTCACTCTGGGTTATTTTTTTCAGCAACTGCAGCATTGACTGAATGCAAAATCCCGACAGAAGAATTGTACAAATAGTGCAGATGCCAACCTTTCCTCCAAGCAGAGCGCCAATAACAACAACGCCTGCATCAAGAGCGGTTCTTACCCATTTTACATTCCAGCCATGTTTTTTAACAAGAGCAAAGGTTAATGCTTCATAAGAGCCGCGCCCAAAATCTGCAAAAGAATACAGCGCAGTGCCGGCAGCAAAAATCAAAATTCCCAGAATCATAATTACAAAATTGATGAATACGTTCTCTGAATAAAACAGGCAGTCAGCAAAAATATCAACAAAGACACCGTAAAGAATTTGGTATATAAGTGTTCCGATATTAATTTGTTTTCGGTCATAAAAAAGACAAACCAATATCATTATTCCTGCAACGGCAAGCGAAGCCTGTCCAATACTTATATTGAATATTTTGGCGATTCCTTCCCACAAAACAGCCAGTGTTGCACCGCCAAATCCTGCGTGAATTGCCAGATCTATTCCATATGCCGAAACTATTGAACCAATACATATAAGAAGAATTTTTTTAAGAACTTGCATTTGAATCACCGGTTTTTGCAAAAACTACGATATCCAGAATCAAAATGATTAGAATACCAATTATACAATTATTTACAGGAACTTTCCACAGTTTTTGTTTTTGTCAAAAAGGTTTCAGCATGAAGAAAGACTCATCCTTAAATACACATCTACTTCACCCCATTAACCACAAATTAATCCATAAAACTCAATACTTATCAGTAATAGAAGAATACTTTCGTAGCAATACCAAACTTTCTTCTGTTATTGAACAAATCGCCCCTTCTTCCTCGCAAACAACTTGCATTGCGTTCACGCATATGTACGAACCTTCTTTATTTTCTACACTATCATCTCAAGTTAAATAAACTTACTTTATTTACAAAATAAATCTCATATACTGCAATTACCTAAAAAATATTTTACTTATACAAAAAATAAAATGGTGTAAATTTATTGGCATTCATCGTTATATCAGAAGAAGGAATATCCGTAAAAAAAATTGCCGACTTACTTAAAACGGAATATTCTTTTGTACTTGAATACAATTCAGGTTCATTACACGGAAAAACAAATTCTCCCGTTGTTGGATCCCTTAATTTTTGATCAAAAATTGCTACTGTTCCTTTATTGAACAATTCAACACAAAATTCCTTAAAGAGAAAGTCTGTATCTTTTTTAAAATATTCACCTATGGAATTCCATCCTGTACTTTCAGATGCAACCACTGACTGTAAAAAAGAGATTCCTCCTTTATCTATAAAATATAGTGGATTACTTTTATCATATGACATACCACCTGCCTTCAAAAACAGCCAGTATAAAAATAAACATGTTGCTCCCCGGCATCCTGCGGAATCAGTTCTGCCAAGATAGTCATTCCCGGCAAAGGAGAAATACGCCATATTATTTAAGTAATAGTTTACAAATCTATTATTTCCACCTGATACTCCATAACCGCAAAGACTTTCGCTTAAATGACTTAATCCTTCATTCAAAAAAATTTCCTCAACAAGTTCTGATTTTCCAAGCAACAGTTTATTGTATGTTTTATTTGTAAAATTTATCGCATGCGTAATTTCATGAATCAAAGTTGCAGTTATCGCACTTGCCGAAAAAGTACCCTCGTCTAAACTTTCAGGAATCGCTGCATAAATTATATCACACTCATTACTAAAAGGATTATAATGGGAAGAAGACTTATCCACATTTCTTGTAAAGAAATCAGCAGAATTAAAAAACCCCAATGCAATACCTTCTTCATTTATTGTATGAGAAAAAAGTATGGCAATTTTTTTATCTCCATTTATATCAGCACAACTTCCCCATAAAGTTTTTGTTCTGGGAAGAGCAATAGTTTCAAGATTCTCCAGACAAATATCAATATACGAATATTCGTCCTCTGTTAAATCTTCCGGTACCCATGCACAGATATTATCAGATGAATAATAAAGAACTGCATTTATAGAAGAAGCGTTCGATGAAGAACCTGTTGTATCTGCAATATAAAATAATTTTCTATTGCCCAATATTGGTTCTATTATTGAACGATTCAGTGAAATTTCATTATACGGCTTCAATTTTGCATAATTGATATTATCACACCATATTGATGGATCTATAAGAAATTCACTTTCGCAGGATAAAAATTTATTTACTGAATCAGTCAAAAAAGAAAAATTAAATTCTGTGATTTTTTCACCTGTATTAATTATTCCGGTTGTACAAGCTTCTTTTTTGATAGTCTTTTTACATGGCACATAAGTAACATAGAAAACATTTTCATTCTGTCCTTGAATTACAATTACTTTTACGCATTTTGAAATTTCTTGTTCCGGTAAACTAAGTGTAATTAAATGCTCGCCACTGGATAAACAAACAGATATCTGAGGTCCTGAGCCCAACTTTCCATCTAAAGAAGATTCCCATTCTAAAGAATCATTATCTAAAGATGACGCAAAAATTATTGGTTCTGTAGAGTAATAAGTCCAATCTGATTTGGGACTCTTGATTTCAAAGTTTATACATTTATCATTTTCATTTTGAATACAAGAACTTAATTCAAAAAAAGACGCAATTAATATTACAGTTAAAGTAAATTTTGATTCATTCTTCAACATAAAAAGTCACCGCCGAACTTGTTATTGAACTGAAAGAATAATATGGCAAAGAAAAGTAAGGGTCGCCACAAATTTTCTGAGCAGTTAAATACAGATAGTAAGTTTTGCCAGCAGTTAGTGTTCCTTTAGGTATTTCAATATTACAAGCACTTGTTGAACCTGTCCAAATCCTACTTAATACAGTTTTAATATTTACCTGATATACTATCCCGTTTCCAAGGGAGTTCCACGCACAGGATACAGCAGACTGGGAATTTATACTTTTCCCGGAAAGAACTGAATTAACCATCGAATCAGAAAATGACACTATAGTTGGAGCTTTTGTAAGTCTTAAATGAGGAATTTGTATACAGGCTGCTTCCTTGTATGCTGCAGAAATAACTTTTATATTATAGATATCACTTTCAAGTCCATCGAATGATGAAATATAACACTGGCTGTCATTGTCAAATTCCAATAAAAGAACTTCGTTCTCACTGTTTGTTACAGTAACCAGAGAGCCAGTCATTATATCTCCGGAACTATTTTCAGGATAAACCCTGAATACTATATCATCACCGTTTACAGATACTGCACTTGCCCGCAAATTCTGATTTTCTATAGAAGACTCACATCCTGCAAAAAACAGAATAGACAAGAAAAGAATAGGTACAGATTTAAATATTTTCATTTTTTTCCTCAAGGTTTTATTGCCATTAAAGTTTTTTTTAAATTTTTATGGTCAGCATCAAAATAGTAAATACATCCATTGTATTGTGGTGGGTCAGCAAAAGGATGTGTATTTATATTTTCAGCGGCTCCTATAAGTTCTCCTGTTTCTGAATTATAAACCCTTAAGCCCCGTCCCCATGTTGCAACAAAAGTCTTGCCGTTTGCAACCACTGGTTTTGAATTGAGCGAACCGCATCCTTTGGGTAAATCGCCCCAGACATAGGCAAAAGTTTTTGCATCAATACAGATTATGTTTTTTACCATATTCTGGGGGATTCCTGCTATTGATGAAGTTGCCCAGCTGGTATTGTTTGTATAATAAAACTTTCCGTCTGAATAATAAGCAGGGGAGTCTGCTCCAATGTAAACTTCTGTATCCAATTTTTCTGTATCACGGCATTTTTCTTTAAGACACTTTCCCGTTTCCAAATCATAGCAGCTTATTACATTTTCAAAAAAATACAGCCTGTCATCAAATATCTGCATATGACCGTCCCCGTTCATTGTAGTGGTAGGAGTCTGCCATTTTACAACTTCGCTGTCTGCATCTATTGCAACGGTTTTTATTATGCTCCCGTGTTTTTCCTGCCAGAAGTCGTATGTCTGGAAATATACAATCCCATCCTTTGCTACAGGCCGCATCAGGATTCCTACATCGGCAACATCATCTGTCCAGACAAGCCTGGGTTCAATATGCTGTACCTGTTCCGGTCCCAGTGTAAAATCAATTTTTGAAACATCAAACTTCAAAAGGCCTTCATTTATTACACCTTCTCCTTCATTATAGCAGTCTATGTTTGACCAGAAAAGATTTCCGCCGCATGAAATCATTGTAGGCCCCCTGTCCATATAAATTCTCGTAAAAGAAACAACTGCATCTATTTGGCCGTCGTAATCGCCAATGACATACAAATACCCTCCGGAAGTCTGCACATACAGTCTGTCATTTATTACAACCACAGGGGACTTGTTAACACGAAATATTTCAGGACTGATCCATACTATATGACCATCCAGAAGATCTACTTTTGTCATTGAAAACTTATACTCCTGTTCCAGACCTTCGTTTACAGAAGTATAGTTGCATTCAATAAGATATAAAAACTGTCCGTTCTGGGTAGGCTGGTAAGTTGAACCGTAAGCATTTGTTTCCAGTTTCCAGACTACATTGGGTTCGTATACAGGTTCTTCAGATGACTTCTTTTTTTCTCCATCAAATATACAGCCTGTGCAGGATACCAAAATGAAACAGATAATTACAAAAATAATCTCTTTGCATAATTTATTGTGTTTCATTATTTTGTACCCAATCCAACTTTTAGCAACATAGAATTTACTGTATCCTCCGAATACTCGTTGCTTCCCGGATTAATATCAGCATGATTATACGGCAGCGCAGTATATCCTTCAGGTTTTTCACTGAGCACATTAAGGTGTACAACGGATGTCTGTTTTGTTGCAGGGTTATAAAAAGTTTTTGGATAAAACTGACTTTCCTTTGCAACAAGTCCGTCATTTTCATCAGAGCCTTTCAGTTTGTTCAATTTACCGTCTATATTGCTTAACCAGTCACTTGCTGTACTGCAGTATGTTGCAAATGTTTTATGATACCCCAGTATTCCAAAAGTAATGTAATATTTTGCAAGATTGATTCCATTGGCTATATCCAACCCCTTTACGGCATAGCCTATACCGTTTCTTACATTACTTTCCATATCGCTGCCCAGCATTCCCAATGTATTGCTGTCTGTACCTACGATATATCCCATTGGAAGATCAGGATCAAATTTGGGCATATCAAAATATGCTGTATAAGTCGTATAAACGGGTTTTGTTTCTATAGTCAGGTAATATATTTTTATTCCAAAAACCTTCTTGTATGTCCATGTAAGATATTTATTTTCTCCTGTCTTCCTTTTATATACAATACTTTTTGTTTTTGACACGTTGTTTTCTATAAACGAACTTCTTGGCATCATGTCATAAATTTCCGGCAGCACTGAATAAGGAGCATTATCCAGACCGGCCGTAATATATGAATTAAAATACGGGAGAACAGTCGTGAGCGTATCATATACATCGGACGAATTTACATCAAGCCAGTATAATGCATATGGTGTCAAGGTAATTCCAACGATAGCGGCGAGTGCATCAATAGTAAGGCTTGCTCCCAATACCCCTATTGTTCCATTTAGCAGAATAACTATTGTATTTTCAAGTTTGGCCTTGAACGGAGTAAATCTGTTGACTTCGGAACAACCGTCAAGCGCTTTCAGACCTTTGTCTATTCCTGATACTGTAATTACAGCCTTTAGCTTTTTGTATTCTTCTGGATGCTGCTGCTTTAATCTGGTTGCATAAGCTATTGCTCTAAGGCCGCCCTGGCTGTGCCCGACTACTGCATAGTCTGCTGATGTACTTCCGGCCTTACCGCTTAGTACTCTGTCAATTTCGGCATCCACACGTTCTTCCAAAGTATCTGAATGTGCATCAACTTCTGTATCCGCAAAGCCAAAGCCAGACATAAAACGGTAGCCTTTGTCATTCAGATTTCCAATCTTAACATATTCCTCATCCACTGTCTTTTGTGCAGATATCGCAATTACGGTTACACAAAGCATCATTGCTGCAATTATTTTCTTTTTCATGTTCTACTCCCCATCAAATAATAATTTAAAAACACTGTCTTCTGTCTGATTTATTTCAATATTAGTATACAGTTCAACAACAGTTTCAATATTGCTTAAATTTGCAGGATCACCAAAAGTAATTGAACTGTCTTCATAAATATTTCCGGCTTCCTGCATAGCTTCAAATTCTTCATCAGAAATTTCAGGAATATCATCCATTGATTCATATACCATACTCTTATCCGGCATCTCTCCAACATTTTCTGCCATCTGAGTGTTAATTGTAAATATGGTTCCGATCTTTACAGGAGTACCTTCATAATCTTCATAAACGGGGCAAAGTGTACTTGTAACTACGGTTTCATCATCCATTACAGTTACAGTTTCTACTTCTTTTACAACTTCTTCTGAAACATCATATGAAATAGTTGATTTTATAGATTTTTCTCCATATCCAAGAACCAGCATTGACTGCGGAAGAGAAAGTGTCAGCAATGAAGATTCTGTATTTTCAGATAAATCCAGAGACAAGCGATAGGCTTCACTTTTAACATTTTCAATATCAATTTTACCAAAACCCAGATTATCTCCACCGAACATTCTTAATGATGAATTGTTTTTGTCGCTAACATTTATACGCAGGAGCTCATCATTGGTTTGCGTATTACATATTATTAAATCTTCTCCATCAGAAAGCACAGACCTATAAACCCCATCAGAATCAGCAACCATATCGATACGTGTATATTGAACATTATCTATCATTTTTACAGACATCTTATATTTATCTGATAATTTTAATCCGGTATCTTCACGGCTGTTCATTCTATAAACCTGAACATCCGTTTGATAACTTGTAATTTTATCTGAAGATTTATCCTGGCTCCATGCAATAGTTGTGGGATTTTCTTCAAAAACACTATCAGCTTCTGTAATATTTTTTGAATTATCACAAGACGCAAACAGATACAAAATTAAAGGAACTAAAGTTGTACACAACAATAAACTCTTCTTCATACATACTCTCCTGAGATATTAGAAGACTGTTCAAACAGTCAAAAAGATTCTGTATTTTAAGATAAACTGAAAATACATTGTACCAGAACAGTTTGCAACACAAACTTCTGCTAAAAATCCGGTGACAATCAACAGATTTTTTAGCAATTATTCCAAACTTAATTTCCATTCTACCACAACTATTCAATTCCAGAACGTATACCTTTGTCTAATTAGCGTATACCTTTGGCTAAAAAAGGGGTGATCAAGGTATATTTCACAGAAAAAAAAATCGTATGTCTTCCAAAAAACTTTACATCCTTAAAATATTGTGTTAAGATTATTATAAAGTGTTCAAACCTTATTTTGGGGGAAACATAAGAGATGAGAGTTTATTTTAATGAAAAAGAGTTTTGGCCGTTTATAAATACTTTTACCATTTTTATCTGCATTTTTATTTGTTTTATTACATTCAGCAGAGAAGTCAATTTTTCTATTAACCCTAAAACTATATTTGGACTGTCAGTTACTTTTATCACACTTGTTCTGCTGATGTTCAGTTTTACAATCAAAAGAGGATTAATTAATTATTCAATAATTTATATAATTTGGGGAGCCTGTGTTATTCATATGGGCAATCACCTTTTGGGTTCAGCTTTCTTTTACACAACAATACTATTCCTTTACAAACGATTCCCTGTTTTCAAAGAAAATAGAAAAGCTTTCTTTTTGTTATCGATTGTACTTATTCTTATACCATTTATTCTTATACCTTTTTCAAAAGGAACCTATATTATAAAACTCAATGCCTACCTGAATGATTTTCTGCTTTTATATTTTGTATCTCTGGTACTATTTTTGATTCATTCAATTCATAAAAACAAAAGCATTGATTCAAAAAAAGTTCTGGACTTATCCAGATATAATTTTTCTGTCCGTAAAATCAGAATTTTAAATGCCGTTATGTCAGGAGCCAAATATTCAACAATAGCAGTAAATCTTGGTTGCGGACTTGCAACAATCAAAAAAAATGTTGGAGAAATTTGCACCACACTTCAAGTAGCAGACAAAACAGAACTTCTTGTAAAATATTCAGGATACACCATTCAATGCTGATACTTATTTAAGTATTAATTCCCTCCCGCAAACATATTTTTACAATACACTCGATTTTTTTACGCTTTTCTTCTATAATAGTGGAATGAAACCAATACTCGATTACACGGTAATATATAACGATGATGATATTGTTGTCCTGAACAAACGCTCAGGTCTTCTTATTGCTGCCGACCGCTACGATCCCGACGCCCCACGCCTTGACGAAAGTGCAAGCAAAGAGTTCGGAAAGATTTATGCGGTTCACAGAATAGACAAAGACACAAGTGGCGCCGTTATTTATGCAAAAAACGCAGAAGCCCACAAAAAACTTTCAGAACAGTTCATGAACCGCACTGTACAAAAGGTTTACCACTGTCTCGTTAACGGACGCCCGGCGTGGGATGACCTTCACGTAACATTACCTCTTCTTCCCGATGGGGACATAAGACACCGCACTGTAGTAAACAAAAAAATCGGCAAATTTTCCATAACAGATTTTCATCTTATAGGAGTCTGCGGACCCTACAGCTGGATTGAAGCACGACCGCACACAGGACGCACACACCAGATTCGCGCGCATCTTCAGGCAAACGGACTTGGCATTGTATGCGACCCGCTTTATTCCGGTAACCAAAAGCCGGTAAGATTAAGCGATATAAAACGCAGGTGGAACGGAGACACGCTCGAAGAACGGCCGCTTCTTTCCAGACTGGCGCTTCACGCATTCCGTCTTACGCTTAACCATCCGCGTACAGGCGAGACAATGACGTTTACAGCTCCTTACCCAAAAGATCTTGATGCCGTAAGAAACCAGCTGGCAAAAATATTCAAAACAGATCCGCTTGTTTTTGCGGCAACTGAATCAAAATGAAAAAACTGCGCGCAAGAATTTTAACAATTGCTGCCCTTCTCTTTAAGTGCGCATCTCTTAACGCGCAGAATTTTTTCGGACTTGAAGTCACACCATTTTTTACAATTCGCAGCGGAAGTCAGTACGAGTACGTTTACACAAACACATATTCAGACGGAGCAACACTCAGTCTTTTGGACTGGCAGCAGAATCCTGTCCTTTTCGGGGGAGCAAAAGCGGCTGTCCGTTTAGGTCGATTTTCTCTTAGCGGACAGGCGAGCGCGGCGGTTCCTGGAACAGACGCAGGTTTTGTTACAGATTATGACTGGAAAAACCTTGAACTGACGCGCGATACCACCTTACAGAAAATATGCACAAACTACAGTAAAAGCACATGCACCGTTAACGCAGATTATTTTCTTTCGGCGCGCGCACTATTCTGTTTAAAAAAAACGCACTCATTCAGCATATCGCCATTTGCCGAACTTGAATACACATATTCCCATTACCAGGCAGACGGTGGCATACTAAAATACGGCGCTAAGGATTCAAAAACAAATACATATTCCACATACGAAACTGCAGAAGAAGAATCCATGACAGGAACAGTACTCAGCCTTCAGCGAATTGAATATTTTACCTGGGCAGGTCTTGAACTCAAATGGGATACTTTTCGCGGAACCAAAATTCTTTTTGAAATTGCCGCATGCCCTTATGCAAACATCCAGTCTCTTGATTACCACGCACTGCGCTACACTTATTTTCTTGACTTAATGGAAGGATTTTTCTGCGGAATAAAAGCATCGCTGGGACTTGAAACAGAACTTACAAAACGCCTTTCACTTTGCATTAATGCACAGATTCTTGATACATCCACTATCGACGGAAACACACGCGTCAAAAGTTACAGTTCAAAGAATTTTTCAGACTTTATTTCTTCAAAAAAAGACTGCGGTTCTTCTTTTTCTTTCTTTGACTTCAGCACCGGATTTAAAATAATTTTATTCTAAAACAAAAAATAATCTTACCGATTTTATTTAATCGTGATATAATTTAGTTAAGGTTGGTTTTTAAAAAATGCAATTTTTATAGATTGACCTTAAGTTATAAAACTTCAGTTTAAAAATCTTCTGTAGGAGGAACCCTGGATGAAAAAAATTATTACAATAAGCAGAGAATACGGTAGCGGCGGTCACACAATCGGAACCTACGTTGCAAAGGCACTCAATATTCCTTTATATGACAAAGAAATTATTGACATGGCAGCTCAAAATTCAGGACTATCACCAGACTTTATAAAAAAAACCGAGCAGAATATTTCTTCGGGCTGGCTCTACACCCTTCTTTTGGGAGCAAGTTATGCAGCACCAGGGACAACGCACATCGGAATGAATACACAGAATCCTTCTGTTCCGCTGGCAGACCAGGTTTTTAACGCACAGCGCAATGTAATTATCGAACTTGCAAAAAAAGGCCCGTGTGTCATCGTAGGAAGATGCGCCGACTACATCCTGCGCCACTGCGAACAGATTAACAAAACTGACGTACTTAACGTTTTTATCTACGCACCGCTCAAAGACAAAGTAAAACGCGCAATAGAACAGAAAGGCCTTGATCCTGCAACTGCAGAACGTGATGTAAAACTCATAGACAAGCGCCGCGCCAACCACTACAACACATTTACCGAACGTACGTGGGGCAAGCGCGACCATTACGATTTACTTATAAACAGTTCGCTTCTCGGCCTCGAAAAAACTGCAGAAATGATTATTGAAGTCGCAAAACATTCCTGAAGTTTTTTGAGTAAAGCTACAGTTTTATTCTTACAGTCTGAATACGGCGGGAACTCTGGTCTTCTACGATATAGATGTTTCCGTCGCATTTATATACAGCACCAATCGGTGGAAGTTCATCAAATCTTTCCAAAAGCCAGCCTCCGAGCGTGTCAAAATTTTCGCTCGAAAGATTCAGATTAAGCACGTCATTCAAATCATCAAGTTTCATATCTCCGGGAACAAGAAATTCATTTGTGCCAAGAACAGTTACGCGCTTTTCTGGAGCGACTTCCGCATATCCGTATTCATCAGTCATGCGTCCGAAAACTTCATGCAGAATATCATCCATCGTAACGATTCCGGCCATGCTTCCGTATTCATTTACAACAACTGCAAAATTATTTTTTTCTTTTTTGAAACCGTGAAGAAGATCAATCGCAGACATTGTTTCCGGTACAAACATTACCGGCCGCATACAGATTCTTATAAAATCACGGCTCGAAGTAATTGGTTTTGATGCAAACAGAACGCCCTTGTAATGAAGAACTCCGATTATATTTTCGGGATTGTCTTCGTAAACAGGAAGTCTGGAATACCCCGACTCAACAAAAAGTTTTATTACATTATCAAGCGTTTCGTTTACGTTAACATAACGCACCAGAGATCTGTGGCGCATAATGTCATGCAAGTTCAAGTCCGAAAATTCAAATATGCGGTCAAGCATTTTGCGTTCGTCCTGCTCAAGCGTTCCTTCATGTTCACCAACGTCTATCAGAGTTTTAAGTTCATCTTCGGTAATAAGAGGCCGCTTTGTTTTAATAATCTTGTGTTCCAGAAAATCTATAAAGTTTGTAAAGACGCTAAATATCCAAATTACAGGAAAGAAAATACGCTGAATCCAAATTACCGGAGTAGCCGCAAATTGTGCCATAGACTGCGATTTTATTCCTGCATATGTTTTTGGAATAATTTCACTGAACACAATTACAAGCACTGTTATAACTGCTGTTGCTGCAGAAAGATATTCAGGGCCGAACACTTCAAGTGCAAAAGCCGTTGCAACAGAAGAGTTAAGTGTATTTACAAAATTATTTCCTATCAGAACTGTTGTAATAAGTTTGTCGAGGTTTGATTTTAAGAAAGCAATTTTTTTTGAATTGCGCGCATTCGACTTGAGCATCTGCCTGATTGTAATTCTTGAAAGACTTGTATACGCAGTTTCTGTCGCAGAAAAAAAAGCACCCATACACAAAAGAACAATAATCAGAATAAGAGTAAGAAGAATTTTTAAATTACTGTTCATTGCCTGCCTCTTTACATTCCCTTATTCTTACACGGGACACGCGTTTGTCATCCATTTTGCTTACAATAAATTTATATCCGGAACGAACAATACTGTCACCTGCACGCGGAATACTTCCCAAAGTCTCGCATATGTAGCCGCCCAAAGTTTCACATCGACGTGAATACAATGAAATTCCCAGCTGTTCATTTATGTCTATAAGTCTTGAAAGTCCGTCGACTTCTGCATTCTGCAAATTTCTGAGCGTAAGTTCAACACGTTTTGCATAAGGTTTGTATTCATCGGCAACAGGGCCAAAAATTTCGCGCACAAGATCTTCGCTTGTAAGAACACCGTAAGTTCCAGAATATTCATCTATTACAACTGCCATGCTCTGTCTGTTTTCACGGAGCATCTGCTGTATACTGGACATTTTTTTTGTTTCAAGAATAAAAAGCGGCGGTCTCATAACTTTTTTTACTCTGAACTCTTCGGGTCTGTTTTTATAACAGAGCAAATCCTTTACATAAAGAATTCCAAGAATATCATCAATGCCGTTTTTTCCGTAAACTGGAAAGCGGGAAAGCCTTATGCGCTCGGAATATTCGACTATTTTCTGGTAAGAGTCATCAATCGAAACTGCCTTAATATTTTTGCGCGGAACCATTATGTCTTTTGCTTCCAAATCGCTGAACTTAAAGACGCGGCGCATCATTGTTTTTTCATTGCGTTCCAGAACTCCCTGTTCAAGTCCCACATCAAGAAAAGTTTTTATTTCTTCTTCTGTAAACGAAACTTTCTTTTTGGAAGCGTCTACTTTAAAAATTTTTAACGTAATACGCGAAAGAAAAGTAAAGACCGCAACAAAAGGAGAAAGCAGAACTTCAAGTACGGCAATGAATCCGCAGAAAAAAAACGCAATCGGTTCGGGATGATGGGTTGCAACTGTCTTCGGAAAAATTTCTCCAAAAATCAAAAGAAGCATTGTTGCACAGAAAGTTGCTATTCCAACTCCTGCACTGCCGAACATTTTTATTGAAACATAAGTGAGAATAGATGACAAGGCAATGTTAACAATATTATTGCCCACAAGAAGTGTGTTTATAAGACGGTCTCTTCCATTAAGAAGCCGCCAGACAAGTATTGCCCGACGGTTTTTCTGATTGCGCAGAGAACGCACCCTTAGTTTGTTAATAGAAAGGAATGCGCTTTCTGCTGCAGAAAAAATCATTGAAAGAAGTATGAGCACCCCTGCAACTGCAAGAAGCGCCCACATGGAAGCCGACGGTGGTTGTGAAGAGTCCATCGCCTTCTACTGTGCCCCCATTTTTTCTTTCATATTTTTTGTAACCGCAATTGCATTCAGAATTGTATCTGCATGTTCACCGGTCGGATCCAAATCATATGAATTGTTCAGATATTCGAGCATTCTGTCAAAATCAGTGCTGTTGCTGTAAGCAAGCATAAATGCTGCGGTAAACCAGGCATTCTGCTGCTGTTCAACATTCATGTTGCCAAGATTAACGGCATTTACAAAAGGCTCTGCAACATCACCGCCCGAAACAGCTTCATCGTATGAAAGAAAATTTGCCTGATACAAATCAAACAGACCGCGCTCGCCGCTTTTGTTTTCGGGATCAAGAACTGCAACTTCTTCTACAAGAGGTCTTAGCGGAGTTACGCAGTCTGCAAGTGTATTTTCATACAAAGCCTTTATTGCGGCAATCTTTTCCACACCGGAACTTTTGTTCAAATCGGCAGAATATTTTCTGAATTCAACGCAGGTATCTTCTACAGAGGCAAGGGAATCTGCAAAGTCAGTATATTCCGGAACAGTCTCGCCGACAGGAAGTTGTGAAATTACATATCCTTCAGGCGTAAGAATATAAACTGCAGGATAAGAGCGCACGTTGTATGTCATTGCAAGAACAGTCTTGTCTGCATACTCAGCGGCAATTTTTTCTGCAGCTTTCTTTTCTTTTTTTGAAGCATCTTCTGCAACATCTGCAAGTGCATATTCCTTCTGTGAAAAATCAATATTCAGGAATACAAACTTTTTTCCAAACTGCTGTGCAAATTCTTTTGTATAAAGAATCTTCTGCTTAAACGGAATGCAAGAGTCAACCCAGTCATCGCCCGAGAACAGAATAAAAATCTCGCGGTTTTTTGCAGTTGCCTGCTTCTTTGCCTTTTCAAAACTTGTAGTCCATGTAACAGCAGATTTTCCTGCAGCATCTTCTTTCTTTGTATCTTTATCGCAACTTACAAACAAAGTGCCCAGTGCAATAACAGATACTGCAAAAATTCTAACCATTTTCTTTTTCATAAAATAAAACCCCAATCAGTTAAAGTACGAAACGCCTGCATAGAAAATATTCTGGCAGGAACTTTCGTTTGCGTTTCCGGCAGATGCACCGGCAATATTCTTGATAAGATCAGAACTGCTTCCGTCTGCATCATTTCCCATGGTGCGCTCACTGTGTCCCATCTTTCCAAGAACACGACCATCCGGGCTGGTAAGTCCTTCTATTGCAAAAAGGCTTCCGTTGGGATTGTCAGGCTCGGTGACAGATGGAATTCCGTTTTCGTCAACGTACTGTGTAAAGACCTGACCGCTGGCAAAAAGTTTGCGCGCAAGATCTTCGTCAATTACAATGCGTCCTTCACCATGGCTTACCGGAACAAGATGAATGCGTGACTCAAGAACACTCTTTGAAAGTGCCCACGGACTTGTTGCACTCACCATTCTTGTACGTACAACGCGGCTTATGTGGCGGTTGATTCTGTTAAAGGTAAGCGTCGGCATATCTTCAGAAGGCTCGCGAATTTCACCGTATGGAACAAGACCTGTTTTGATAAGAGCCTGGAATCCGTTGCAGATACCAAGAACAAGACCATCACGTTTTTTAAGAAGCTCCATTATTGCATCTGCAATTCTGTGTTCGCGTATAACATTTGCAATATACTTTCCGCTTCCGTCAGGCTCATCACCGGAACTGAATCCGCCGGCAAAGGCAAGAATCTGTGACTTTGAAATCTGCTTTTTGAATTCCTCAAGCGATTCTGCAAGTTCATCAGGTGTTCTGTTTCTGAAAACCATTATATTTGTTTCTGCACCGTTCAGATTAAACGCACGCGCCATATCGTATTCACAGTTTGTTCCGGGGAATACAGGAATAATTACACGCGGCTTAACGCTGTTGTTTTTTACAGAGAAACTCTTTCTTGCGGCTGCCAGTGATTCGTGTTCGGCAAGTGCAAAGTCAGGAAGCGCTTTCTGAAGTGCAGCACCTGATACCGGCGGGAACACTTTTGCAAGTTTTGATTCCCAGGCCTGTTCAATTTCGCAAAGCTGAATTTCTTCATCTTCTATAGTAACAGAAGGTTCTGCCTGTGTATCACCGATTTTTGTAACAGTTCCGCAGGCAAAGTCAGAAGAAGCTTCAAGATCTTCGGAAGTTTCTACAATTATTGAACCGTACAGCGGAGTAAACAAATCAGAAGCGTCTGCACCTTTTTCAAGACCGGCAGCAGTTGCACTAAGAGGAATTGTGTCCAGCGAAATTCCAATGCGGTTACCCATAGCCATCTTGCTTACAGCTTCTGCTATTCCACCGGCACCGACAGGATACATTGCGCTTATTTTCTTTGCACAATTAAGAGCATAAAGTGCGCGTGCATTTTTCTTGAAGGTTTCAAAATCAGGGGCAAGTTCTGCAGAATAAGGAACACTTACAAGGTAAACTGAATCCCCGGCTTTTTTGAATGAACCAGAAGTTACGTTTGAAACATTTTCTGTATCTACTGCAAAAGATACCAGTGTGTGCGGAACATTAAGTTTTTCGAAAGTACCGGACATTGAATCCTTTCCTCCGATTGAACCTGTTCCCATAGATTTCTGTGCATCAATTGAACCAAGCAGTGCTGCAGCAGGGTAACCCCATGTTTTTTCATCTACAGCACGTCCAAAGAATTCCTGGAACGTAAGTCTGCATTCTTCGGGGTTTCCGCCAAGACAAAGAATTTTTGCAAGGGAAGAAAGAACGGCAACCTGTGCTCCGTGCCAGGCAGACCACTGTGCAACACGCGGATCATAACCGAACGACATGAGGCTTACAGTAGAAGTTTCACGCGGGCTTACTACCGGAATTTTAGCTGCCATTCCGGCTTCGGGAGTTCCCTGGTATTTTCCACCGTAAGGCATAAGTACAGAACTTGCACCGATAGAACCGTCGAATCTTTCTCCGAGTCCGCGCTGTGAACAGCATGCCAGGTCTTCCATATCGGCAAGCCATGCTTTTTTCATATCGGGCTCTGATTCATTTTCATTAAGAATTTTTTCTACCGACTCAAGCGGCTTTACAAGAGGTGACTCTTTCTGTGCGGCAGGTGATTCTATTCTTGCAACAGCTTCATGTTTTGCTCCGGCTGCGTCAAGGAATGAACGGTCAATATCAACAATTGTTTTTCCGCGCCACTTCATTACAAGGCGGTTTGTATCTGTTACAGTTGCAACTACAACTGCATTAAGGTTTTCTGCATCTGCTGCGGCAATAAATTTTTCTACGTCAGACTTGCGTACAACAACAGCCATTCTTTCCTGTGATTCAGAAATTGCGAGCTCTGTTCCGTCAAGACCTTCGTATTTTTTGGGAACTGCATCAAGGTTTATATCAAGCCCCGGAGCAAGTTCACCTACAGCAACAGAAACTCCGCCCGCACCAAAGTCATTTGAACGGCGTATCATGCGGCAAACGTCCTTGTTGCGGAACAAACGCTGAATCTTGCGCTCTTCCACGGCATTTCCTTTCTGAACTTCGGCAGCAGCGGTTGTAACAGACTTAACATCATGTACCTTTGAAGAACCTGTTGCTCCTCCAATACCGTCACGTCCTGTTCCGCCTCCAAGAAGAATAACAATGTCACCTGTTTCGGGCTCTTCACGCATTACCTGATCACAAGGGGCAGCCGCAATAACAGCTCCAAGTTCCATGCGCTTTGCTACAAAACCGGGGTGATAAATCTCGGTAACCTGTCCTGTAGTAAGACCAATCTGGTTTCCGTAAGAAGAAAATCCCTGGGCTGCTTCGCGTGTAAGTTTCATCTGTGGAAGTTTACCGCTGAGTGTTTCTGAAAGCGGAACAGTCGGGTCTGCAGCTCCGGTAACACGCATTGCCTGGTAAACCCATGAACGTCCCGAAAGCGGATCACGGATTGCGCCTCCGATACAAGTTGCGGCTCCACCGAAAGGTTCAATTTCTGTAGGATGATTGTGTGTCTCGTTCTTGAACTGAAGAAGCCAGCGTTCTGTTGCGTCAGGAGAATCTGCGCTTATTTTGTTTCCTGCAGCGTCTGTAGTATAATGAACGTCTATATAAACTGAACATGCATTGATCTCTGCACTTACTTCGAGGTCGTCGAGTTTTCCGTGTTTACGCAGATACTTTGCACCGATGCAGGCCATGTCCATAAGTGTAACAGGCTTGTCTTTGCGGCCGGCATAAAGGTCGGTGCGCATTACATTGTAACCGTCAAGTGACTTCCTAAAAAGCTCTGCATAAGGACCGTCATCAATCTTTACGTCATTTAGAATAGTGTTGAACGTAGTGTGGCGGCAGTGGTCGCTCCAGTAAGTGTCAAGAACACGTATTTCTGTAAATGTAGGATCACGGTTGATTGACTTAAAATAATCCTGAAGGAACTTAATGTCGGCAAAATCCATTGCAAGACCAAGCTTTTCGCGGTAAGTTTCAAGTGCCGCATCATCAAGGGCATTAAAGCCTTCTACTGAAGGAATGTCAGCCGGAACTTCAGATTTCATCTGAAGTGTTTCAGGCTTTTTGTCATCAGTAAGACGGCTGTCTACCGGATTTATAAGATAAGATTCAATTTTCTTTACTTCGTCTGCAGAAACTGTTCCTTCAAGAAGAACAATCTTTGCACATTTTACGCGCGGAGGTTCAGAGCCGACTTTAACTTCTTTTGACATGCTTTCCCTAAGAAGAGAAAGACACTGTTCCGCACTGTCGGCGCGCTGGTCATACTGCCCCGGAAGATATTCCCAGATAATTTCAGTTGTTCCTGAAGGGACTGAAAGAGCATCGTATGTTACAATGTCACCCTGAGGCTCAGAGAAAATTCGTGTTGCGGCCGCTTTTGCAACTGCATCAGTAACATTCTCGATATCGTACCGGTTGAAATAGCGAACGCCGGTAACACCACTAATACCCAAAAAACCTGTTATTTCGGAATAAATCCGCGCCGCTTCATTCTGGAAGCCGGCCTTTCTTTCAACATAGATACGAAACATTCGCATATTATATAGAAAAAAATGCGTTTGTTCAATGTAAAATCACCTGCAAGCCGCCTGCACGCACCTGCATTTCAGGAACAGACGCTTATTACGTTAAGAGCGGCGGAACACGTCGGCAACGTGCCGTTCCTTTATTGCGGTACAATTATCCGTTACTACAAAGATCGGTGTGTGTTGCTTTTTGCGGTTCCGACAAAGCCGGAATTGGCGCGGGTTTTGCTGTTAATGCTTCTCTTGCAAGTCTAAGATCCTGAATTTCTGAATACATTCTTGGACTTGTTTTTTAAAAATCAAAACATTCTTTGAATGCTGCCTTCAAATCTAATGTAACTTTTTTATTGTGAAGTATATTTACAATGTAATCGAGATTTCCGTCCAAATCTGCTTTCGCCAGGTTAGCAACGTTTATTTTATATACCATATTTTGCGTCTAACTCGGTCATTACAGAGTCTGAATCTGAAAATCTTCCATTATGAATTGAAATGTTTTTTCATCCATTTTGGACAGAATATTTTTATCAATTTTTTCTTTGTTTGATTTATGAATTCGATTACTGAATTTTCTAAATCTTCTTTGAGTGAAGAAAGAAAACTTTTATCTTGAATATTGTCGAAATGCTCTGGTGAAATATTATTGAAAGCAAGATTCTTCATTAAAAAATAAATCGTCAAGTCGGTTATTAAGATTATTTAAATCATTTCCGACATTATGTATTTCATCCAAAGTTGCAAGTTGAATAAAACTGTTAAAAAAACTCATATTATTTTAGCTTCCTTGCTTTGCCCCATATAATCATGCCCACTTGCGCCGCTTCACCGCGTATAGGCGGTGTCAATGTAACGGTGTTTTGTCCGCACGAAGCGCTGGATTCTTCTCTTTATATTTCTTGCATTTTTCTTCAAGCAATTTAAAATCATTGCATCTTTGGCTTAACTTTGATTTTCCGTCATTTGTTAGTTTGTGATTATAAACGGCTTTTGAATTGTCTATAAGCAATTGAGTTTTCTGTTTGACTATGCGGATTTCATTATTAAGCAATGTTCTGTATTGCAAATTCTTTTCGCTGGCCGGGTCTTTTAAGGAATATACACCGTCTGAAACAGGAAACATGTTATTCAAATTTATAACAGCCATATCTCCGATTTTGATGAAATCGATTGTTTCGCTAAGTCGCTTGTGTTTCGGCTTGTATGATGAAAGAGGGGCAAAGTATTTCATGCCGTTTATTTCAAAAAGGATGCCGACATATTTTCTTGAATAATTCTGAGTGATTTTTGCATTATGAAACAGATGCTCAGCAAAGTTTGAGAGATAATTGATATAATCAGTCTGAATTTCGTAAAATAATAACTTATCCATTAAAAAAAAGCGCCGGAACAATAAAAACTGTTCCGGCCGTATAACACTCGCAGTTAAAGGCGCGATTTCCTTATGCCCTGAATATAAGCTACTTTTTACTGAAAGTCAAGTGCAAATCAAATCTTGATAAAATCTTCAAGACTTATTACTGTACAATTTCCATTGTTGAATTCACTGGCAAAATCTTTGTATTTATTGTCTTTGTAAATAATTACAGGCACCTCTGATGCAGATTTATTCCTTATAAATTTCAATTTGTTTTCAAAGTCTTTTATTTTAATCAAATAATTGTCCTCAATATATAGAGTTGCAAATTTAACATTTTCACTTCTGAATAAAACTGCTATGACTCCAGATTTGACTTCATACAATTTTGCATTTTCAATATCCAGTGGCAGAACTGCACAATTCCATTTTAAGCCAAATGCCATTTCTTCCCATAAGCATACTTAAAGGCTTTTTGAATTTACGAAGGCGAAGTTCGGCACAAGAACACAAAAACCATGCAACGGATTTCTTAAAGCTCAGAGGAAAGTTTTTCTCAAGATCTTTTTCAACATCCGTAATTTGCTTTTTTTCTTCAGGTTTTACTTCTCTTACAATTGGTAATCCGTCAAGTTATCTTTCATCGTTTCCAAATATGATTTTTGCACCGAAGTATTCTGTTGATTCTGGAAAGAGTACAGATAAAATCTTTAGGATAAAGAGAGTCCTTACCAGCTTCATTCAGTACATTAGCATAAGGTGTGGCTGTATAGGCAATATAGTTCATGGCTTGCAATTTTACAGGAGGTTCTTTACCGTCACTTAGTTTTCCGTTTACAAGGTTTGTAATCATTCGGTTAATAGCGCAACGGTTTTGTAATTCATCTGGAGTAATTTTACAAGTATTGATGCTTGCCTGGTCTGCTTCATCATCAATAACAATTACACGAAGTTTTCTTGCTCTTGCTATATCACTGTAAAGCCAGTCAGTCAGACGCTCAAGTCTAGCCTTGTTTTTTAAGCATACCGTAAGATAACGATTAGAAATTGTTTTATCGTCTTTTCCGCCTAAAATCATTTCACTTGCAGAATACTTTTTGTCGTCTTTTGTAAAGTCTATTACTTTCCAAGCGATTTGAAGAGTATTTTTCAAATCTTTGGCAAAACGTTTTTGAGTTTGCTTTCTTAAATTGTCGATTGTACCTGACAGAATAATAAAGAAGTTCCACCCATAATCTGCTGCCATACTTATTAAGGCTTCCATATTTGCAGTTTTTCCAGATTGGACGCTTCCTGTTACAAGCCCTTTTACAGTTCCCCTGTCTCTTGTTTCATTGTGAATATGGTTTAATGTCCAAATACTGCTATTTTCTAAGTTTTCTATTGATTGATCACCCATCTTAAGTGAAAGAGCCTTCCTAAGTTCCTGCCAAGTTGAAATTCCAGACTGAGGTATTTCAAAAGAATGCTCAAGAGAACCTTTTTCATCTATACCGATTACAGGACCGCCTTTTGTAATTTGAACAGGAAGAAAGTGTTTTTTGTAATAAAGCAGAAAATCTGACCGTGTGCCTATAGTTTTTATTGAATCCGGCCAACTGGAGGGTATGACTTATGTTATACACCACAACACAGAGGGAGAATCCATTGGACCGCTCCCAGAAGAAGTTTTACGCCGCACCGTCTTACACGGAGGACGTAGCATTACGCAAGGTTGCACAGGACATTTCAAAGACCTGTACACTCACCCCGGCCGATATTTCTGCCGTTTTGGAAAGTTTCCTTGATATCCTTCCCGGATACATGGAAGAGGGGCACTCAATCAAAATGGGTGACTTCGGAAGATTCCGCCTTTCCTTTAGCAGCTTAGGCCACGAACTTGAAAAGGACGTGTCAACTACTGACATCAAAAATGCCCGCATTCTTTTCGTGCCGTCAAGCGAACTGAAGATAAGACTGGATTCTATTTCTTATTCCAAAAGATAGATTTATCAAAGCTTTTTTTAGAAAAGGATTTTACTATGCATGTACTTTAACCGACATCTTCAATTAAATTAGTAAATTATAGATACTGGCTTGACCTCCTTAGAAATTGAAATGGAACTCAAGATTGTTAAAACAATTGAAAGATTAAGGAAAAAGATTAAAGATGAAATCCTTAAATTGAACCGCTCTTAGATGCAAAGGGCGGTTCTTTTGTTTTTAAAGGGGTTTTGTTTCTTTTTGAAGATTGATTGTCAGTGTTTTCTGATTCTTTCTTCGTAACGGAAAAGGGCTTTCTTAAAAATGCGGTGGCGCATAGCCACCGTCCGCATAACGTAGGCTTGTGCTGCAACTTGTGGTTTTGCCGAAGACAAAATTGGCGCGGGTTTTGCGTGAAGGAGCGAAGCGACAAGCAAAAACCGTGACAAAACAAGTTGTCCGCACGAAGCCGGAGTTATATGTTTTTCTCCATTGATTTATAGACTTCGTCTATTGTTTTTCTCCAACCCTCTCTTGGTGTTCCTCTTTTTCCAATTTCTTCTCCGAGTTTTAATATTCTTTCACAAAGTGAATTGAAATCTTGATCTGATGAACACCAGCGGATAAACTGTGTTGAATTAAAACCTGAAGAAAAACATAATTTATAAATGAATCCGTCACAAACAGTATTGATTTCTTTTGTAAGTTTATTGAAATCAATTTTGAATAGGTCAACAAATAAATCATTAACTACTTTTCTTGAAATTTCTTCCTTTGCCAATAGGGTAGGTTTCTTCTCTATATGATTGATATTGTTGCTGTATTCTTTATAACTGATTGTGCATTTGTTTTGTTTTTCTTTTATAAGAACGGTTTGCTTTACAACTGACCATTCTCCGAGTATTCCATAATTTTCACATTCAAGTTTTATTGAACGGTCTTGAACAATCATTTCCATTTAGTTTTCGTTTAGTCCCCAAACTCTGCTTCCAAGACATTCTTTTAAGAATGATTCTTCGTTTATTACGGTTTCTTTTGATGAATCTTTTGGTAAAGTTTTTAAAATTGAATATTGAAAATTTTCTGTTGCGTAATTTGGTTCTTGTTTTATAATCTGTTCTAGTTTTTTATTTCCGCCAGTTCCGTTTGTTTGAACGTATGAACACCATCTTTGCCAGATACATTCTGTTCCATAAGCTGAACCAATATATTGATTCCCAGTTTTTTTATCCAGAATAAGGTAAACACCATTTACATTACTAAGGTTTGAAAACCAATCAGGATTTCCTTCTTTTCCTTTTTCAGTGAAGATTTTTTTCATTTCTGAAAAATCGATTCTAACTCTGTCAATTCCGGGAAATTCTTTTATGAATCCGGGCGGCAAAATTTTCCAAATTTCTTTTTGTGTTTGGTCTACCCAATGGTGCCATTGTTTTGAGCCGCCCCAGCTTATAATAATTCTTCCTTCAATGTCTTCAAAACCCGGTCTTTTTTTTAGGTCGTAAAAAATATCAGTTTCTCTTGCATGTACTGATTCTCTGACTTCTTTTGTAATATGAGCTTCCGATTGGTCTTTTTTTCCGAGAACGTCATAAATTCCAATGAATCTTGCTTTATCGTTCGGTTCGCCGATGAATGAAATAATATAATCACAGTTGAAAACATCTTTTGATTGAAATGATTGATAAAGCTCTATTTTATCTTTTTTCCATAAATCTCTTAAATCGCAATCTCCGCAGGCATGTTTTATAAACTTTCCTTTTTTTGAAGTGTCTAATCCGTATTCATTTTTCAAAAGTGAAATAAAATCCATTTTCTTCTTCTTTTTTTCTCAATCTGTACCGCCGTATAGGCGGTATCCATATAACGTAGGTTTGTGCTGCAACTTGTGGTTTTGCCGAAGGCAAAATTGTCGCGGTTTTTTCGTGAAGGAGCCGAAGGCGACCAGCAAAAACTGTGACAAAGCAAAATGTCCGCACGAAGCCGGAGTTATATGAGTTTATCCAACAAACACATGTTTTCTATGATAATCTAAATATACAGAATTTTCTTCTGTTATTTCAATTTTCATTGAATCATTTATATTCATGAAAGTAATATTTTGGGCTGTCAATTTCTTTGATATTAAAATTTTACCTTTGGAGTCAAATGATATAAAACCTGAATCAAATAATTTATCATGATTCGGGCAAAGCAATAATCCATTTCCTATGTCTAATTTTTCATGTTTATCGCTTTTTGCCCAAGGTTTTATATGACTAGCTATTAATAAATCAGGGTTATCAACTCCGCATAAGCAACATTTCTTATCTCTTTCAAGTAAACCCGCCCTAAATTTATCTTGGTTTATTCTAGTTTTTACTATAGCTTCTTTTTCGTCTCCAAATAAGTCTTTAGTTCCACTTTCAATTTTGTTAATTCTAAAAATATAATCTTCTTCGTAAGAATTAATATATTCTTCAACTGCTTTGTTTATTTCACTGTTTCCATACCAGACATTAGACATTCCAAATCCATTATTTTTTCCGCTGGGAATTTGAAACACTCTTTTTACTGGTTCTAATAAGCAAACATCCTCAGAATAGATGTTATACATATTATGATCTTTTAACTCTCTTTCTTCCATTACTTCTTGAGGTACAGTCTGATGCTCTCTATATATTTTTGAATTTTTATACCACCCAACAATATATTGTCCACCTAATCCTGGATTGGTAGAAACCCAAACAGTTAATACATTTTGCGCATATTCGTAATTATTATTAGAAAATCTTTTAACTGAAATATGATCATTTTTAGATTGAACATATCCATAATATTTACCATGAAAACTACGAAAGTTGTAGGTTTCATGTCCAATATGATTTATATTATATGAACCGCCATTTTGAGGTTTTTCAGAAACGGCTCCATTATAAGAAATCATCCAACCTATTCTACAAAAAATAATATCCATGTCTTCCTACTTTTCTGATTTTCTTTTTTCACTATCAATTACAGAACCAATTAGCTCTAGCGCAAATGAAGAATAGATATTTTCGTCTTTATCAAAATTATTTATAATCACTGTTCGCAGAGGTAAAAAACTGTTTATATGAGAAACTTTTATATTTTTCCGGTCAGCTTTATCGCGGTCAACCATTGCAATTCCTTTATCCATTACTGTTATCGATAAATCACATTTATTTTCTGACATTATTTTTTTTACATTTTCTGAAAGTTTATCATTATCAACAAACAAGTGTGTCCTATTAAAATCAATTTTATAATTTGGGTTGGTGGCGTATTTTAAAATAAAAAGATTTACGAAATCCAGATCATGTTCACCAAAACGCGTGGTATCCCAAAGGAAATATGATAATTCTCCCAAACCTTCTACATTTGTTTTAGAAATTTTTGGAGCATCAAAATCTTTTAAGTCCATTGAAAATAATCCCAAATAGAATGTTCCTAATTTTTCAAAATACTTCGTTTCCATTTTTTCTCCGTATCGCCGCATAGGCGATATCCATATAACGTTGTTTTGTACCGCAAAAATGCAAAGCACCGCGAAGCGGCGGCTCTTCAGAGCCGGTTTTGTCCGCACGAAGCCGGAGTTATATGTATCTATGTCTTAATATTTTATACTTTTTTAAACCATTGTTTAAAAACTATTTTACTTCTACTGTCCTCAAAAGAATAATCATTATAGTTTATTTGAATATCTATTAAGTTTGTTTTGTCTGATCGAATACAAATATCGTTTTCTGAAATTGATTTTGCAGGAATGAAGAATAAATGTATTTCTCGTTTATCAATATCGTCCAATATTAACCACCAATCATAATTTAATAACTCTATTTTTGGATTTGCCCAAAACTTCCGGCCATTTTTATTTTCTGAAGCAAAATTAACATTTCCCATTATAGGGAAACCATTAGTTCGAAAAATCTGTATTGCATCGGATTTTGACATTCTATTAATGCGATTAATTGTAGTTTGTTGATTTCTATTTTGTATTGTATTTACTGTAAAAATTCTTTTAGGTCGAATATTCGATGAGCTTGGTGTAAGTTTTAGAATAGTTTCATAAACATTTCTTAAGGCTTTTGTCTGGTCTAGAATGAAATCATATTTTTGTTTACATAGTTCCTTTATTTCATTTATGTCTTTGATTTTGTTAAAATATCCTGCTTCTTTTTGAAAAATTCTTATTTTTTGAATTCTAGCTTCTTTTTCCTCTTCAGTTCCTTGTGTGTCAAATCTTATAAAATCTTCAAAAGATTTAGCAGCTTTTTTACTATTGATTTCTCTTGTCGTAACAATAATATTCCCATAAAGATTTAATCCGCAAGATTCCCGATTGTGAGGTATTAAATGATCTAAAACCCATTTATGAGTTTGGTATTCTACAGAAATATCTTGACCTGTATATGGACATTTGTAATCAAAATATTCTACAGTCTTCTGTAATTCTACATTTGAAAATCCACCAAGCATATCACTAATATCACTTAGCATACATCTTACAAATAAATTAGCTACATCACCAGGATTTGTTCTTTTTATTGTTCCTGCCATAATCCTTTTCTCCGTGTTGTCGCACAAGCCTACGTTATATGTGTCTATTTGTATTCAACATCAGTTACTTTTATTTCAGCTGACCCTTCTTGCCATTCTGAAGGAACAGATTCTGCTTTATAATAATATCCTCTATCAAGTTGCCAAATATGATTTGATTTTAGAGAATCAGAATTTCCAAACAAGTTATTTGTATTTACTGGATAGTATTTTTCTTCACAAATTACTGTTCCAGTAGAATCTTTAAAAGATACAGTTGTCTCTATTAAAGTAAGTTCCTTGGATGTCATATTTTTAATTTTAAAAGTAATACCAGGAATGTTGCCTTCGAAATAAGTTTCGTAATATTGTGAATTAAAATCGTAGATACTGATATTTTTTATGCATTCAATTTTTTCTTCCAGGTTTTCGATTTTTTTAACTGATTCTTTATCTTGAGCATCTAAACTAATAATTTCTTTAAGTTTTTCAATTGCTGAATCAAATTGTTTGTTCTTTTCAAATTCTTCTGCTTCGTTTCTTAATTTATTTATTTTTTCTTCAATTTCCCAATTGAAAAATACAACCCACTTATTATTTTCTTTTAAAAGATTATAAATTTTCGTTGTTGTTTTTGTTGAAATATCTCCTTTCATTTTATCAGAAAGGTTCTTTTTCATTTCTTCCTGGTCGGCTCCTTTGAATGCATCTGAAAATGCTTGTCCCAAAACCTCATTAGTCAATGGCTGATAATCATTTTGAATAATTTCAACTTCAATTGCGGATTTTTTTTCTTGGGTTGAAACATCCTTTATTGTGTATTTTGTACTTTTCCTAACGGAATCCGTAAAAAGAAGTCCAAATTCACTTTTTTCTTCTTCCGTATATTCCTCTAAGGATTTAGTGTTTTTATCACTTTCTGACAAAAGTTCATAAGCCGATGAATAATCACAACTTTTTTCAAAGTTTAAATATTTCTGTAAAGTTTTATCAGGACTGTCTGAACCACACGAAACGAATGATAAAACAGAGACAATCCCTAAAGTCCAAATAAAATTTCTTTTCATAATATAATTCCTCACTCAGTTGCCGCGCATAGCGGCAATCCGCATAACTGATATTATATCGTTCCTTATAAGATTTTTAAAGTTCAAAATCTGTCAGTATAAAACTTTTTGTTAAAATATCTAAATCTTTGTCTATAAAGAAGTTAAGAGAAAATCTTCCCAGCTTATACGGATACGCATAAGACCAAATAAAAGGTCAAAAAAAATCAGAACATACCGTCCAGAGGAAATCTTTTGCAGCGATCGGATATTTTTTCGCTATTAAATCCGGCAGTTTCACTCCCCCCCCCGAATCCGTCCTTCAGATCCTGTTCATGAATCTTTTTTACCTTTTCCATCTGATCCTTAATTTCAGTTTTCAGAGCACCGGGAAGCATTGTGCACCTATCTTTGTCGCCCTTCCCTCTTTTGATGATGATTTCATTTTGCCCGAAATCAATGTCTTGTATGCGCAGGCCTATGGCTTCGGAAACTCTCATTCCTGTTCCGTACATGAGTTTTGCAATCAGATCCTCATCATAGGGAACTTTCAGGGCAAGCTCGCCGTTGATTTTTTTGACTTCTATTTTCATCGCAACTCCTTATATAGTAACCGTCAAATCACCCCTGAAATTTACGCACAAAAAAAACAACCGAAATCAATAGCGGATGCTTTTCATTTTAATCAGGAATCCATTGGCCCTGTGGCTTCAAATGAGTGCGTAAAACGACACAGAAAAAGGAGCAGATTTAAGGTGCAAACA
>ERZ1026854.93-NODE-93-length-64636-cov-19.792756_pt1 | contig 64636 bp, 47 predicted proteins | sample MGYA00380157_ERZ1026854 | MGnify/ENA primary metagenome ERZ1026854 (study PRJEB33269, sample SAMEA4719793) | human gut metagenome | biome: human-associated habitat; feature: organic feature; material: feces | place: Cameroon | collected 2013-10 ...
TAGGTTCCTCGGTTACTACCGGTGTCGGCGTAGGTTCCTCGGTTACTACCGGCGTCGGCGTAGGTTCCTCGGTTACTACCGGTGTCGGCGTAGGTTCCTCGGTTACTACCGGCGTAGGCGTAGGTTCCTCGGTTACCACCGGTGTCGGCGTAGGTTCCTTGGTTACTACCGGCGTAGGCGTAGGTTCCGGCTCATCCGGTTCGCACGGACAGTGAATCTCTCCACCCTGCTTATACTTATCCGCTATGATGCCTCCGACAACAGTTCCGCCATTATAGACAGTTGCATTCGGAGCCAGAATATATCCGAAAATAGAATTTACATTAACTTCTGTTGCATTGCCAAAGTTCCAAATAATTCTGTCTGCCCACAGCTGATGTTCCAATGCTTGCTTTTTTGCACCATGCGCATTCATCCAGCCGGTAATATTCACAGTACCGGAATCACTTACATTTACCACAACTGTTTTTCCATAAAAAGCAGCACCGGTGATCTTTTTATCATACTCTTCTATTCCAGAATTCAACTCAGCACTTGTTACATTCAATACCAGTTGTGTATCGCTGTCTTCATTCGCCATAGCATATAAATCTTTGCTTTTCTGTACCATATTACCTGCCAGGACATTGCTGATTTCAGATGCAATATCCGTATCCCATACTTCGCAGTTCTTCAGAAGATTTCCAGTATATAATTTATTTTCGCCAACTATAATATTATAACCCTGTCCAGTCACTTCCCGCTCAACAGAGTTCTGGGTTCCGTCAGAATTAGTAAGGGGAATCACCAGCTCCTTTTCGTCTGTTCTGCCTGACGCTGTATATTTAAGAATCTGATTGGGAGCAGAAAGATCTCCCAGATAAGATCTTCCTCCATAGCTTACCATAGAAACCTTTAATTCTTTAATTGCGGCATTTCCCTCAATATGGTCCAGATTTGAGGATACAAATCCATTTGTATATAATACAAATGAAAATGGATCATTTAAATCTGCACCTGCTGCCTGCAAAGTAATCCCTTCGTTCCCTGCAACAGAACCTATAACCAGTGCTGTCACCAGAACCTTTACCACTTTTTCCCTTACATACCTGCTCAATCTGCTCATCTGATTTCTCCCTCAATGAAATCGCGTGTTTCAACGTCTTTAAACGTTTTCGTTCCTCTTTACAATTATTAAGACTGGCGCCATTTCAAAAAAGGTTCAGATTTTTATTATTTTTTTGATTTTTTCAGTATCATTTTTAATTTTTGTGACATAAGCCTTAGTATACAGCCGTTTCTGTCAGGACTCCATGGATCAGAGCCCGCCTTTTTGTACCGGATGAGCCGTAGCAGGTAGACAGGGATACGATATTTCCCCTGTCACTTAAGTCCACATCCGAAGCATACAGGGAATGTTCCGTGGCCCACTGCACATAGTCATCATAGGAGGCATCTGAGGTAAACGTGGCAAAGCGGTCACTGCTGCTCTTCGTCTCATAATAGGAAAAAATCTGATAAATGCAGACCTTATCTTCCGTATAAATATAGAAATAAGGATTTTCCTCGCAGCTTGCCGTCCCTTTTAACAGGTTTTTAAATGTGCCAAACATACTCTCATCCCGCATATTATGTCCGAATACAAAGGTATTCCTGTCTGACCAGTCTGCTGAAGCCCCACAGTCCATGAAAATGCATCCGGCATTCACACTCTCCCCCTCGAAGGAATGCTTCAGATAATAGTCATTGTCCTCCCCCTGTACCACCGGATAACTGATGTCCAATGCCGGGAAATAGAGCCATCCACGAAAATCCGGGTTGGTCCTGATAAGTTCGGCAAAGTCGATCTGCAGCTCCGGATAATTTTTCTCCGCAATCTCTTCCTGTGTTTCCCCCGCCGCAGGCTCTGCCACCACCTCCTGGCGGATGGCATCGTATTCATTTTTTGCTCTCTGCTCTGACAGATAAGAATGCAGACTCATTCCTCCGGTCACCAGTACCGCTGCCGCCAGCACTGCTGTGATCGCATTTTCCGCTTTTTTATTTTTCATGCCAGTTTCCCCTTCCTGCAAAAATCGTTATAATTTGTTAATGATTATACCTTATTTTTCCGCATTCGTCTTTACGAAAGAGTTATTTTTTGATATTTTTAAGGTATGACTTTAAATAAGAAACTATTGGGGGAATAAAATCTTATGATACATCTTTTTGCACTGCTTTCACTGCTTTTGTGCAGTGTCTGCTATACAGGCTTTCAGAACAGTTCTCATTTTCACAATACAAGCAACCGGCGTTCTCTTCTGTTGCTTGTATTTGGGGGTGCCCTGCTTCTGCGCCTGCTCCTTGCATACACCACTCACGGCTTCAGTAATGATATCGCCTGTTTTGCAGCCTGGGCTGACCGGATCTTCACTTTAGGTCCCGGACAATTCTACTCCGCCGAGACGTTTACGGACTATCCGCCCGGTTTCATGTATGTATTGTATCTGGTCGGAGCGTTACGCTCTCTGCTGCAGATTCCTTATTATTCCGATCTGCATATTTTACTGTTAAAAATGCCGGCGATTCTGTGTGATATTGCCTGCGGTTTTCTACTCTACAGAGAGGCGGTAAAACGGCTGCATTTTTCCGAGCTGCAGGGAATCTTTGTTTCCTCCGCATATCTGTTCCAGCCGGCAATCATTCTGAATTCTTCCTGCTGGGGGCAGGTGGATTCCGTATACACACTGATGGTCATCCTCATGTGTCTGTTCCTCATGGAGGGAAACATGCTTCCTGCCTATGCGGTCTACGGTCTGGGTATCCTGTTGAAACCACAGATGCTGATCTTCACGCCGGTACTCCTGGCAGGGATCTGGGATCATGTATTCTTACATGATTTTTCCTGGAGGAAATTTTTCTATAACTTATGTGGTGGTCTGTCTGTCATCTGCGGAATGTTCCTTCTGTGCGCTCCTTTCGGATTAACCGCTGCGATCTCACAATATACTTCAACGTTGGGATCCTATGAATATGCAGCCATCAATGCCTACAATTTCTGGGGACTATTAGGAATGAACTGGATCGACCAGAACACGATTTTCCTCTTCCTGCCCTGTAAGACCTGGGGCACTATCGTGATCCTGCTGATCGTGCTCTTTACCTTCCTTATTGCAGCCCGCTGCCGGAAAGAGCCTTCAAGATATTTCTGTCTCGGTGCCTTTATCATCCTGACGATGTTCCTGTTCTCTGTCCGTATGCATGAGCGTTATATGTATCCCGCTCTGGCCCTGTTGCTTTTCTGCTGCCTGTACCGGCCCTCTACACCTCTCTGGAAATGTTTCAGTGGCTTTGCAGTGCTGCATTTTTACAACACCGCCAATGTGCTGTACCATTACGATCCGCAGAATTATGACCGCAAGGCTCCCATCATTCTGCTGGTATCTGCCGGAATGTTGTGCTGCCTGTATTATTTCTATAAGATCATCTGGAAATATTATGTTCACGATGAAGCAGGGACTGCCACCAATGCGAAGACGCAGACCGCAACAGGCCGCAGAGCTTCCGGGCATAATACTCCTGCCGGCCCCGCCAGAGGTCTGGGGCAGCGGCTTCGGGAACATTTTCTCTCTCCCCTGGAGCCCATTCCTTCCGAAGAGAGAATCCGTTTCACGAAACCGGATCTGTGCCTGTTGCTGGCAATCGGTATTCTGTACAGCTGCTTTGCCCTCTATGATCTGGGAGACCGCAAAGCTCCGACAACGACTTATGATATGTCGGGAGAATTACAGGCCATCGAGCTGGAATTCCCCGAAGATGCGCTGCCTGTGACTATGGCCAGTTATCTGGCTCCCTGGCACCAGCGACATTTTGGGATGGATGTCAAAAGTAATGCCGAAGACTCCTGGACTTATCTCGGTGAGATCATTTTAAACAATGTCTTCACCTGGCAGGATGTCTCCCTGCAGGATCTGCTGACACAGGCCACAGAAAACGGTACTTCTGATGTGTCTGCCACAACCAGATATCTGCGTCTGTCATTGACGGATAATGATGCCTCTCTGATTGAACTGGTCTTCCTGGACGCGAATGGCAACATCACACGCCCGTTGAACGCAGATGCCTACCCTGCACTGTTTGACGAAAGCGATCTGTACCCGGAACGCTATTCCTTCCGCAACAGCATGTATTTCGATGAAATCTATCACGCACGCACGGCTTACGAGTTCCTTCACGGCCTGCCGACCTACGAAAATACCCACCCGCCTCTGGGCAAGATCTTCATCGCCCTGGGTGTTGCCATCTTTGGAATGAATCCTTTCGGCTGGCGTATCATGGGTACTCTGTTCGGCATTGCCATGCTGCCGTTTATCTACCTGCTAGGGAAAAAAATGACAAGGAATACTCCTGCGGCAGCTCTGGCCTGCTTCCTGTTTGCCTTTGATTTTATGCATTTTACGCAGACAAGGATTGCCACCATCGATGTTTATATCACGTTCTTTGTGATTGCAATGTACTATTTTATGTACTACTATTGTTCTATGAGTTTTTACGATACACCGTTGTATAAGACCTTTGTGCCTCTGGGCTTATGCGGCATCTGCATGGGACTGGGAATTGCCAGCAAATGGACCGGTATCTATGCGGGCTGTGGACTGGCACTGCTGTTTTTTGCGCATCTGCTGCGACGCTACCGGGAATACCTCTATGCCAAAGCCCATCCCGGAAAAAGCACCAACGGCATGGAGCATCAGCAGATTGTAAAGAAATTCCCGGATTATACGGTAAAGACGATCGACTTCTGCCTGACCTTTTTCGTGCTGGTTCCGGCAGTGATCTATCTGTTGTCCTACCTGCCCTTTGTAGACAATTCCCATCCGGGACTTTTTGACCGTATGCTGACCAACCAGACTTCCATGTTCAATTACCACAGTGGTCTGGAGGCGACACATCCCTACTCTTCCTCCTGGTATGAGTGGCCGACCATGGTACGTCCGATCTGGTATTATTCCGGTTATGTGACTGATGCCGTCAAGGAAGGGATCAGTGCCTTCGGTAATCCTCTGGTATGGTGGATCGGTATTCCAGCATTTATTTACATCCTGTACCTGTTAATTCGCAACAATGCGTTTCTCTGTTCTCTGACAGGATACACAAAAACAGAGAGCTCCACAGATACTGCGATCACCCTGTCCCGCAGAGAATATCATGTTGCCGCATTTCTGGTGGTTGGCTACCTGGCGCAATATCTGCCCTGGTTCTTCGTCACCAGAATCACCTTCATCTACCACTATTTCCCCAGTGTTCCTTTTGTGGTACTGATGATCGTGTACAGCCTGATGCAGTGGAAGAAGCATATGTCTGACCGCACCTTCGTCATCGTCTGCTGCGCTTATGCTGCGGTGGCGTTTGCACTGTTCCTGCTGTTCTATCCGGTATTATCCGGGCAGCCGGTGGATGTGGATTTTGTAGTAAAATACTTACGCTGGCGGGATACCTGGGTATTGATCTCGGGTTAAGTCCTCTTTATAAAATACTTCATATAAAAAACAGTGCCTGGATTGGCACTGTTTTTTGGTATAGCATATCTATTCACTTACCCCTCAGCGATCGCATTACCGGTATACAACTGATAATATCTGCCCTTCTGGGCGATGAGTTCATCGTGGTTGCCGCGCTCGATGATACGGCCCTGTTCCAGAACCATGATGCAGTCACTATTCTTGACAGTAGAAAGTCTGTGGGCGATGACGAAAGTGGTTCTTCCTTTCATCAGCTTATCCATGCCGTCCTGTACAATTTTCTCAGTACGGGTATCGATGGAGCTGGTAGCCTCATCCAGGATCAGCACCGGAGGATCCGCTACCGCTGCTCTGGCGATGGACAGAAGCTGTCTCTGTCCCTGACTTAAGTTCGCACCGTCACCGGTGAGGACTGTATTGTAACCGTCCGGAAGCTGACGGATAAAGGTATCCGCATTTGCTAACTTCGCTGCGGCAATGACTTCGTCATCCGTAGCATCCAGCTTACCAAAACGGATATTTTCCATAACGGTAGCGGTGAACAGATGGGTATCCTGCAGTACGATACCTAAGGATTTTCTCAGATCCGCTTTCTTGATCTTGTTGATATTGATGCCATCGTAACGGATCTTACCATCCTGAATATCATAAAAACGGTTGATCAGGTTCGTGATCGTGGTCTTACCGGCGCCGGTGGAGCCTACGAATGCGATCTTCTGACCGGGCTTTGCATACATCTCGATGTTATGCAGCACGATCTTGTCATCATTGTAGCCGAAGTCCACATCGTCAAATACTACTTCACCCTGTAACTCAATATAATCTACAGAACCATCCGCCTGATGCACATGCTTCCATGCCCACATACCGGTTCTCTCGGGACATTCTACGATCTTACCGTCTACCTTTTTCGCACGTACCAGAGTTACATAGCCTTCGTCGGTCTCTACTTTTTCATCCAGCAGATCGAAGACTCTCTTGGCACCAGCCTGTGCCATAACGATACTGTTCAGCTGCTGGCTGACCTGGCTGATAGGCATGTTGAAGCTCTTGTTAAAAGTTAAGAAGCTGGCAAGCTTACCCAGCGTCAGTCCTGCGAAACCACCCAGCGCCATGGCACCACCGACGATGGCACATACCACATAGCTTAAGTTACCCAGCTGGGCATTGATGGGTCCCATCAGGTTTGCGAACTTATTCGCATTGTATGCGCTGTCGCACAGTTCATCATTCAGAGCCTTGAACTCCTCCAGACTCTTATCTTCATGGCAGAATACCTTGACTACCTTCTGGCCTTCCATCATTTCCTCAATGTAACCGTTGACTTTACCGATATTCTTCTGCTGCTTTACGAAATATTTTCCGCTTAAGCCCGCTACCTTACCAGTGACGAACATCATCAGTGCCACCATAATCAGACTGACTGCTGTCAGAGGCACACTTAATACCAGCATACTTCCCAGGGTACCGACTACGGTGATGAAGCTGGAAAATACCTGCGGGATACTCTGGCTGATCATCTGACGTAAAGTATCAATATCATTGGTGTAAATGGACATGATATCGCCGTGGGAATGGGTATCAAAATACTTGATCGGCAGCTTTTCCATGTGTTCGAACAGATCATCACGGAGATTCTTCAGTGTTCCCTGAGTTATGGTTACCATGATACGGTTGTAAGCATAAGTGGCCGCCACACCGACCAGATAAAAACCAGCCACACGGACAATTTCCCGGAACAGATTGCCAAAGTCCGGAGTCTCCTGCCCGATCATGGGTATGATATAGTCATCGATCAGTCTCTGCATGAACAGAGTACCCTGAATGCTTGCCACAACGCTCAGTACAATACAAATCAACACAAAGATAAAGTGAATGCCGTAATTTTTAAAGATATACGCCATCAGTCGTTTAAATACTTTTCCCGGATTCTCAATACGTGTACCGCCCTGCATTCTTCTGCCGGGTCCACGCATTCCGCCGCCCATAGGTCCTGGCATTATGACTCACCTCCATTCTCATCAAAGTCGCCGCCACCCGTCTGGGTCTGGGCTTCATATACTTCCTTATAGATCTCATTAGTACGAAGCAGTTCTTCGTGAGGTGCAAATGCATCGATCTTACCGTTATCCATAACGATGATACGATCTGCATCCTGAATACTGGAGATACGCTGTGCAATGATGATTTTCGTCGTACCGGGGATCTCCGTGGCAAATGCCTTACGGATCTTCGCATCGGTAGCGGTATCCACGGCACTGGTAGAGTCATCCAGAATCAGTACCTTCGGCTTTTTCAGCAGTGCTCTGGCAATACACAGTCTCTGCTTCTGTCCGCCGGATACGTTACTTCCGCCCTGTTCAATATAGGTATTGTATTTCTCTGGCATCTTCTCAATGAATTCATCGGCACAGGCCAGACGACAGGCACGGATGCATTCTTCTTCAGTAGCATTCTCATCGCCCCAACGGAGATTCTCTAAGATGGTACCGGAGAACAGCACGTTCTTCTGTAATACTACGGATACTTCGTTGCGCAGAGTCTCCAGATCATAGTTTCTGACATCCTTACCGCCGACATAGACCGTACCCTCATTTACATCATACAGACGGCTGATGAGGTTCACCAGACTGGTCTTGGAGCTTCCGGTACCACCCAGGATACCGATGGTCTCACCGGCTTTGATCTCGAAATTCAGATCATCCAGTACCGGCTTCTCACTCTGTTTGTTATAGCGGAAGGTCACATGATCAAAACGGATACTACCGTCTGTCACATCGTAGTCAGGCTGTTCAGGATTGGTGATATCTGCCTTCTCTTCCAGTACTTCTGCAATACGCCTTGCACTGGCTGCACTCATGGTCATCATAACGAAGATCATGGCTAACATCATCAGATTCATCAGGATACTCATGCAGTAGGTCAGCAGGCTCATCAGTTCACCGGTTGTCAACTGGCTGGCAACGATCATGTGAGCGCCAAGCCAGCTGATTCCAAGGATACAGCCGTATACGGTAAACTGCATTACCGGCCATACATAAGTCATGGTACATTCTGCTTTTTTGAACATCTTGTAGATGTTGTAGCTGGCCTTATGGAACTTGTCGATCTCATAGTCCTCACGCACATAAGCCTTTACCACACGCTGTGCGGCTACGTTCTCCTGTACGCTGGCATTTAAATCATCGTATTTCTTGAATACTTCACTGAAATACTTGGACACTGCTCTCATAATAAAAATGATAACGATTCCAAGGAACACTACCGCCACCAGATAAATGCTTGCCACTCTTGCATTGATCAGGAACGCCATCAGCATAGCACAGATCAGGCTGACCGGTGCGCGAAAGCACATACGTAAGAGCATCTGGTAAGCGTTCTGGATATTGGTAACATCCGTGGTCATACGGGTGACCAGTCCTGCCGTTGAGAACTTATCAATGTTGGAGAAAGAGAAGGTCTGAATGTTCTCATACATGGCCTCTCTTAAATTTCTGGCAAAACCGGTGGATGCTTTCGCACCGTATTTACCACCCATGACACCGGCGAACAATCCGACAATAGCTGCCAGGATCATGTAACAACCGATGACAAAAATATGTTTCATATCTCCCGCCTGCACGCCGTCATCAATGATGGATGCCATCAGGAGCGGAATCACCATTTCCATGGCTACTTCCAGGATCATGAATATAGGAGTTACAAGAGATGCACTCTTATATTCCTTGATCTGTTTTGCTAATGTTTTGATCATAGCTGGTTTCCTTTCTGCTTGTTTTATTTCTCTGCTATTTCCTTATTGGTTCTTATTCTTCTACTCTGATAAATACTCGATGATCTGTCTGTTATGAATGACTGCTGTCATCACTCATTTCGGCATGGTACGTTGGAACTTTCCATGCGCTCACCGTCCATTCCCAGATTCTGCATCATCTTATCTAAAATAGTTAAGAATGCCCGTTTCTCTTCTTCGGTAATACCATCCTCCAGCTCCCGGTTAAAAATCCGGATCTGCTCTTCGATCAGATCATGATGCCGGATTGCTTTCTCTGTTAAAAGAATTCGTTTCAATCTCGCATCCTCCGTCGAAGCCACCCGGACGAGATATCCCTTCTGTTCCAGGCTCTGCAGCATTACCGTCGCCGTGGATCTGCGGATCCGGAACTCCCGCTCCACATCCTTCTGATATACATCACCGTTCCTGCTCTTATGATACAGATATCCCAGAAGCGGTCCCTGCATTCCGTTAAGTTCATAACCATCCTGCTGGGCGAAGATCACTTCCATCTTCCGGCGGATCATGTTGTTGGCGGCCTTGAGCTCAAATCCAAGCTGGCGGTTCGACAATACATCTTGCTCGTTCATTCTGCCTCCTTTATTTCTATACACTGTACACTTCAACCCATAAACTGCTGAAATCAGCTTCTGCATTTTAGCATAGCATGAAAAGACGTACACTCAATGTTATTTCGTTAAAAATGTTAGATAACTAACTTTTTTTGTTAGCCATCTAACATTATAACGCAATCTTTTCTCTTTGCAAGAAAAAAAGTATAAACTTTATATAAATTGCTGTTAGTCCTTTACAATTCTCGCTTTATCTGTTTTAATCTGATTATATATCTGTCTTCTATAACTATTTCTTTTATTTTCTATATTTTCTCAAAGGAGGAGTTTCTTATGGCTTTATTTTTTTCTGATTTTATTCATACCGGAACTGATCTTACACAGAAAATCTCTGATATTCAACAGCAATTGAAGCGATTACCTCAGGGGAAACTGATCATTTCACATAATGGAGAAAATATCAAATGGTATTCCAGTGATGGTCATTCTAAAAAATATATTCCTAAATCTGATCGTGCACTTGCTGAGCAATTAGCGCTGCGCAAATATCTCACCTCCCTGTTGGAAGAATTACTTCAGGAGAAAAAGGCTATCAACTTTTATGACAGACATCGTCCAAAGGCAATAAAAAGTTCCCTATTATTGCAGGATGCTTCTCTCGGATATAGCGAATTGTTAGCTTCCTATTTTCAATTATCTCCCTCACACACAGCCTGGATGCAGGAGACTTACGACCGCAATTCCAAAAATCCGGAAAATCTCATCTATAAAGCTGTCAACGGCATCAGCGTACGTTCAAAATCAGAAGCTATCATTGCCATGCTTCTTTATACAAACAAAATTCCATTTCGTTACGAATGTGCCCTTAACCTCGGCGATATTAAATTTTATCCTGATTTCACAATTCTTCATCCTAAAACGGAACAATTGTATTATTGGGAACACTTTGGTCTGATGGATTCTCCCGGATATTGTCAAAATGCCTTTTCCAAACAACAGCTTTATGCTGCACATGGCATTCTTCCTTCCGTTCACTTGCTTACAACCTATGAGAATCAGGCATATCCGTTGAATACGGAGCTTGTGGAAAAAATGATCTATTACTATTTCCTGCGATAACTTCCTTACCTGTTTTGTTCAAATGTCATTGTTTCAATTTTCTTGGGTCTATACAGAATTTTTCTCTTCTGAGTTCCATTTTTTTCGCTTTTTAATCGTCTTATTTTGTTAAATGGGTCTATACAGAAAAAATATTCCTCCAGATACTCATTTTTACAAAATCAAGTATCTCTGACTATATTTTTTCTGCATAGACCCATATGCTTCAAATTATAAAATTTATTTGCCCTCTTGAGTATCTCAGGGCTACGTTTTTCCATATAGACCCACAATCGCCTTTTCTGCCCGGTTTACATGCCACTTCGTTCCTGATAGTTGCCCGTCATTGACAGTCAGCTTAGCCGCGTAACCTGTCTACCCGGAATTTTCACTTAATCCTCCAGTACCCGATTCAGTACTTCATCCTCCAACACCAGCTTTTTCGCGGCTTCGCGGTACTTTTCCTCATGGAGATAGGTGTGGCGGTGCGGTTTGATGGAAGGCGCCATGTCGATGGCTTTGAGGAAATCGGATTTCTTCATATGTAAAGTTGCCACATAGTCCCAGAAGCCGGTATCCTGAAGCACTGTGCTGACACGGATATAGCGGTGATCCTGCACCTTTGCCATAATGTAGGTGGCAATTCCTACCTGGATGCCGTGTAACTGCGGCACTTCCAGGATCTTATCCAATGCATGGGAAATCAGGTGCTCACTTCCGCTGGTAGGGGCACTGCTGCCGGCAATCTCGTTGGCAATACCGCTCATGGCCAGAGAATCCAGCAGTTCTTTTAGGAACAGCTCGTCCTTGATGCTCTCATAAGGGGTACGAACGAAGCTGTTCACCGCTTTCTTTGCGATCATCACAGCAAAATCATTCACCTCACCGCAGCCGGCCTTTTCTTCGAAAATCCAGTCATAGAGTGCCGTGATCTTGGAAATCATATCTCCGATGCCGGAGTAAATGAACTTCTCCGGAGCGGTACGGATCACCTGGGTATCCACGATAATGCCATAAGCCAGTCTGGCAGGGACAGAAGTACGCTTTCCCTGCACCAGAAGGGATGCGCTGGCACTGGAAAAGCCGTCGCTTGAACTGGAAGTCGGCACACTGATAAAAGGAAGGTTCCGCAGAAATGCCGCATATTTTCCGGCATCGATGACCTTGCCTCCACCGATAGAGATCACTGCCTTTGCCTTGTTGGGAATGGCGAAAGCCAGCGTAATGATATCGTCAATATCCACCGTATCCAATTCATTGTATTCCAGAACATTCACGTCCGCTTCCTTCAGTGAATTCATGACCAGCTCTCCGAACATATCGATCAGTCCGTTACCGAAAAATAACACGACCTGGTCCAGATTCTCCGCCTTCAGATAACCGCCGATTTTTCCTAATGCGCCGTTTCCGATCTTCAGGATGGACGGGATTGCCATCTCTTTTCCTATCTGCATGGTAGTCTCTCCTTTAACATTTCATAAAAAACTTTGCCCGAAACCGCGTCCGGACAAAGTCATTTTACACTGTTTTCTATTTCAGTTCAACTTACAATTGGATCCCGAACATCTGCAGCACCCAGCAGATCAGTCCCAACGCCCAGCTGGCGAAGATTCCGTACAGGATCACAGGTCCTGCAATGGTGAATATCTTGCAGCCGATACCGAATACCTGTCCTTCTTTCTGGTATTCCACCGCCGGGGCTGTCACGGAATTGGCAAAGCCGGTGATGGGTACTAAGGCTCCTGCACCTCCCCATTTGGCGATCTTGGGATAAATATGCAGTGCCGTGAGTACCACCGATGCAAACACCAGGATCAGGGAACACCAGCTGCCTGCCGTCTGGGGATCCATTCCCAGCACATTGCCGGTATAGTTCAGGATTCCCTGCCCGATACAGCAGATGATCCCACCGGTCAGAAACGCTTTTCCCATCTGTGTCCACAGATTGTGGGTGGGAGTCACCGATTTGACATACTGTTCGTATTCCTGCTTCTGCTGTACATCCGGTTGTGCCGGATTCCCGGACATATGCGGGGTCTCTTTCTGCATCTTCTGCTGATTGCCCTGTTTTGTGTCTTCCTGTTTCATAGATGTACCATGCCTTTCCGCCGCCCGGCCGCTTGCACGGCAGGCAGACTCTGTGACTGCTCTCTCTGATAACAGAATGTCCTTTTTCACTCTTTTTATGTATGCTTCTATTTACAAATTTTCTTTTAACGCATTTTTCTTCCATAAAAACAGACTTCTCAACAGCTCCGCGATCAGAATCACCAGAAGCAATAGCAGCAATACCACTGCCACAAGCCCCAGTCGAAATACCACAAGGTTCCGGCTCCCCTTCTTTTTCCGAAAAAAGAAAGAACCAGAAATAACGCTGCCAACAGTTCCAGGCAGCCGATAATTACCATTGAGCTATAGCACATTTTACCGCATACAGCAATTCACATTTCCGTATTTTAGCGTATTTCGTCGATTTTTAACGATTCCCGCATTATTTTGTTTCTTCTTTGGTATTTTTTCAGATTGTAAGCAGTTACACTGTTTGACGCTTTCTTTTTTTCATGCGATAATGGGCGATGAGTACAAATTTTATTTCATGAGGGAAATTATTATGAAAAAAAGAACAAAGAAAAAGTTACGGGCCCTTTTGGGTCTACTGCTGGTCCCCGTGGTTCTGACCGGGTGCCGCATCCGCACCACGCCTGTGGGCGTATTTGCACAGATCATGGAGTATGCCGGACAAAACAATTCGCAGGCATCCTCGTCTCACGGTCATGGTACTTACCATACCGAGTCCCAACCGTCTTCCACTCCTATGCCCCAGATGGATTACGACTCGCTGGATACCATCGGTGAAGTCCAGACCATCATGGTCTATCTGGTAGGCTCCGATCTGGAATCCGATTACGGTAATGCCAGTCTGGATCTGGACGAGATGGAAGCGGCCGGAGTGGACACAGCGCACAATAATATTCTGGTCTATGCCGGTGGTGCATCCGAATGGCAGGACCGTGGCCTGTCCGGTGACGAGTGCACCGTCCTGCTGTTGACCGATACCGGTTTCGTCCCCGTGGATACCTATCCGGCGGAAAACATGGGGGATCCCCTGACTTTGAGCAGCTTTTTAAATTACGGTTTTGATTTCTTCCCGGCAGATTCCTACAGTCTGATCCTCTGGGATCACGGTGGCGGACCGGTGCTGGGCTACGGCGTGGATGAGAACTTCCGCGACCTTCTGACGCTGGATGAACTGTCCGAGGCGCTGGGAGATTCCGTGGGCGCCCACATGACAAAACTGGAATGGATCGGCTTTGATGCCTGCCTGATGAGTTCCCTGGAAGTGGTTTCCGTGCTGGCTCCCTATGCCAATTATATGATTGCCTCCCAGGAGACCGAACCCGGCTGGGGCTGGAATTACGATTTCCTGTCAGAGCTGTCCGATGAGGTGATCCCGGGCGATGTCATGGGGGAATATATCGTGGATTCCTACATGGATTACGGTGAATATGTCTTCGACTACTATCCGAATCTGTACTCCGACCTGACCCTGTCCTGCATCGACCTGAATGCCTATGCCGAAGCCGAAGAAGCTCTGAACGATTATTTTGCGGAACTGGACACTTCTCTGGATGTGCAGAATTACCCCAGGCTGGTGCGTAACCGTGCCCGGGTAAGAGACTTCGGTACTTACTCCTCCGATATGGATTATGGCATGGTGGATGTCCTGCATCTGTTAGAGCTGGTGGGAAATGATTCCGAAGCCGCACAGGCTGCCGCAGAGGCCGTGGAAAACTGTATCGTCTATTCTGGCACCAACATGGACAATGCCGGAGGAATCTCTATCTGCTATCCTTACCAGACGGATGCGGATTATCGGGATGCCTGCATCGAAATGTTATATTATCTGGGCTTTGCTCCCAATTACACCCGTTTTCTGGAAGACTTTTACGCCATTGAAAACGGTGACACCCTGCTGGCAGATCGAGAGATTTCCAATGCGGAGACTACTGTTATCACCCAGAACAACGGTACTTACGATGAATCCGACATTACCTTGCAGCTGACCCCCGAACAGCAGGCTAACTTTGCTTCCGGCGGTTACTACATCCTCTGCAAGGCGAAGGACGAAGGCTATATTGCCGCAGAGGAAGACGAACGTGCCGATGATATGTATCTCTTCATTCAGGGAAGTACCCGTGTGACTCTGGATGAAAATGGTGTATTACATGCTGCTTACAAAAATAACGCTGTCTACATGCAGGATCAGGATGGTCTCTCCGATATTCCCATGATCCTGACAGAGACCGATATCAGCGACACAGAGAATCGTTATCTGGCACATGCGGTGCTGATGAATTACACTGACAACTGGGAATCCCAGCCGGCGAAAGTACAGATCGTTGTCAGCGACGAATATCCCGATGGTATCATCCGTAATGCGATTCCCCTGGATCATGACGATGCAGAATTGCAGAGTGCCAGCAAGCAGTTGATCCATCTGGATGACTATGAAACTATGTCCTTAATGGCAAGATGCAGCTACGTGACCCGGGATGACAACGGTAATCTGTTGAACTTCTTCGACTGGGAAAAATCCGGCTGGATGATGGGCTTCGATGTGGATCTGACCGGCGATTATCATACCGTGGTACAGCCGCTGGATCACCCGGAAAATTACGTATGCATCTTCTTCATGAAGGATTCCCAGGGGAATACCTCTTATTCCGAAATGATTCCGCTAAAATAAGGGAAGGTCAGCTTTCCAGCTCTTTTCCTTCTCTTCCTGCTTGTTCGATCAGGGTCTTATCCACATCGGTCTCGTAGTTTTTGATGGAGACTTCGACGGGGGTAGGATCCTTGGTCAGGCGCCTGCCACCGACATGATTGAAGAAGACGATAATGCCAGCTGCCAGCCCAAGAGAATAGGATACTTCCAACGTATTCAAGCCTCCGGGTTCAGCACCCATGGCCATCCGGTACACTTCCGTGAAAACCTCATTGATCCCCACATCATTATGGTAAGCCATGATCGTATAGGCTGTACCGAAAAAGCTGATCAGGCACACAAAAGCAGCCTTGATCCACTGCTGCCAGCCTTTGTGTCTGTTCACACAGATCCATTCCACCAGCACATCTGTCTCTCCAACCACCTGCACATCAATCTCCGGACAGATTTCTTCCATAAGACTTACCAGTTTCAGACAACTGATCACACATCGTTTTTCGCCGTCCTTGGGAAAATGATAAATTTTGATGGCTTTTAGTTTTGCCTGCAATACCGGATCCTGACAGCGAATCTCTGCCACATCTTTCAAGAAAACATCCTGTGCCTGCACCTCCGCACTTCTGTCACATTTCAGATAAACCGTCTGCTGCTTCATATACCCTGTCCCTTCCTGCCGTTTCTGCCCTGCATAGACATATTTTTCCAGATTGTCCATATCATTTGTGTGCTTGCTCCTCCGGAAGAATTCCCCTGCTTATTGCACGGTCCGATGCAGTTCTGTGGCAAAATAAAACAGTGCCCCGCAGATCTTTCCCGCTGCCATCCCCAGAATGGCCCAGCCCAGCCCGTGGCGGAAAGAGATTCTTCTGGCAAAAATAGGAATACTGTCCAGCATCTCAGCAATGGCCAGCGCCAGACAGCCGATGAACATTCCGGCAAACAGCCCGAAAACCGCCTGTGCTCCAATGCCCGCTGCCGTCCACAGCCTCATCTGTTCCGGGAAGTGTTCCCGCAGATAATTTCCCCACTGACTGTACTCTGGGAAAATCGTAACAAAACATCCCGCCAGCGTCCCGAAAATGACCATTTCCTCATAGAGAAGTACATAACGTGCGGTATGGGTCTTGCCTGCGAACCGGGGGATCAGCCCCACCGCCACCAGCACTGTAAACACTCCGGCTGCCGACAGCAGGCCGTAACTGGCCCCGGTTACTATGAGCAATAATTGTCTGATCAGCATTCCCGTTCCCCTTTCGCAAAGTTCTGCTCCCGGCAGTTATCAGAGCTTCTATCAGAATTTCTTCAAAGGATCTCCTTCTTCACAAAATAGAATATCCCAAAAGTGAAAATCCTATGCGGATGGCACTTTTTCCGTGAATGTGTTATACTACGTTTATGTGTTTTCCATTTATGCTGATTTTTGCAATGATCCGCAGCCTGTCAGCGTCATTGCATCATTGAAACAGTAGGGAATACTTAATGTGAATTATTTCGATGAAAAATATAATGTGAGGTTGATAGAATATGAGTACAACAGATAATAAAGAAATAAAGTCAGAAACGCTTCCCGCGAAAAAAGTCTCCGATTCCGAGACACATCAGCTGCATGTGGTCATTCATCCGGATATCAACGGCTTCGGCAGACTGTTCGGCGGAAGACTGTTGGAGTGGATCGATGAAGTAGCCGGAGCCACTGCCAGACGTCACTGCGGCAGGGATGCCACCACCGTAGCCATCGACAACCTGTATTTTAAATCCGGTGCTTATCTGAATGATATTATTGTGCTGATCGGCAAGGTCACCCATGTGGGACATACCTCTATGGAAGTACGCGTGGATACCTACCGCGAAGAGCAGGACGGCACCAGACACCCCATCAACCGGGCTTATTTTGTCATGGTAGCTATGGGAGACAATGGAAAACCCACCCCGGTTCCCGGTCTCATCTTAGAGAACGATGGGGAACGCATGGAGTGGGATAATGCCATTAAGAGAAGAGAGTTAAGATTAGTTCGTAAGAAGGAAGGATTCTAAATCCGATTCTCGTCGCCCCCGCAGATTGGAGATCTCAGGAAGGGAATAGCAACATTGACTGTCATCCTGCGACTGAATAAACATAGTTTATTACCAATGATAAGAGTCCGGGCTCAATGTCCCACTTGTTTGTGCTTGGAAGGATGACGGCACATATAACTATACGGGGTCGAAATAAATTCGCCACTTCTCCTTCCGTGCTCTGTAGTGTATTGCTATTCCTTGAAAGAATTATAAATCAAAGAGTGGAGGGGCACAACATTTTTCATAACTTGTTTGTGCCTTGAGCGAAGCGAAAGGAATGACAAAAACTAACTATGTTATCTTTGGAACTTAAATTTAATGTCCATTCTTTAATTCTTAATCTCAATGATTTTCTCTCCCTGATTTCTTTTCACAATTATAGGTTAGCAAGTTCCCTGAAATTTCTTAAAATACGACTTAGTCTAATATATTATACTATTTACTCAACATTTGCTCAACTATCTCATTTCTCCTTTGTTGTATAATAAAAGAGCGAAGAAACATAATCCTCGCTCTTTGCATTAAACTTTCACCTTTTCGGTAGTGAAACACCTTGCATTAAACCCTTCTGTTACGGTCGAAGAATACCTAGCATTAAGCCCTGACTTATTGGTGTCAGAAACCAAGCATTAAAGAAATGATTCTTTTCTATGTGTCCTTAGAAATCCCCAAACCAGATATTCAGATCCACTTCTTCGTTAATGCCGTCCACGGCACCTTTTTCGCTGTACTGCCATACCTTATAGGCATACGGATAATACAGATCATCATTATAATAAGCGAACCACTTATCGTACTGTTCCAGCTGTCCCAGATCCAGCATCAGTGTTCCCATCTCCATGTTGTGATAGATCATGGGCTTGTAGCCGGCATCCTGGATGGTCTGGCAGAACAGGGCGGTCAGGCGGGTTCTCTCTTCCACGCTCAGTTCGTTGGCACGGCCCTTGCCGCCGCTGACTTTTTCCACGTCGAAGACGATGGGCAGTTCGATGTTATAAGGTTTTACCTTTTCCAGTACCAGATTGGCTTCTTCCAACAGTTCCTCGTCTGTGATGGCCTGAGAGTAGAAGTAGACACCTACTTTGATTTCTGCCTGTAATGCTCCCTTGACATTCTGCTCAAAGTATTCGTCCTCCACCAGCTTACCCTCAGTGCCGTAGCCTCTGAGGCCTACACGGATGAATGCGAATTCCACACCGTCTGCGGCTACCTTGGTCCAGTCGATATTGCCCTGATGCTTGGAGACGTCGATTCCCTTGTGGGATACTACCTGACCGTCCTGCATATACTGCACTTCTCCGTCCTCGAGAATGTTCAGGTTCTCCAATACATAATCATTTTTCTGCAAATCATCACGAATGGGTACGAAATTAAAGGTTCCGTTGCTCACAACGACCAGTTCATTGGGATAGTAAGGACGCAGGGTCTCTACCATGGTAGTGCCGGAGGTCAGACCATCACGGATCCCGGAGAGGATCTTGTTCTCTTCCTCGTCCTCAGCCTGCTGCTTTGCTTCAGCGATCAGGGCATCCACTTCCTCCTGCGTATAGGTCTTCACCACTTCCTGTGTGCTCTCTTCCGTCTGGCTTCCGGCTTCCGCTGCTGCCGCCAGATCGTTGGCATTATTCTGGAACTTGCTGTCGATCCAGGAATACAGGATTCCCGCAACATACGTTACCAGTACTAACACCAGCAGGCATCCGGTCATGACCAGAATGGATGCTATGGTGTTGTTTTTCTTACGCTTATTTGCTCTGCTCAGACGATCCTCGGGGATCCGTCCGTTTTCATTTTGTTTTTTCATAAGTACCCCTGCTCTCCTTTTTCATGCTGTCTCTCTATAACTATGCAGCATTGCGATCTATAAGATTATATATAACTATTCAGAGCCGTGCAAGTTATGGCAATATGTACGTCGAATGCTTGCATTCGTAAGAACATTTGACATAATTTATACGGCGAAATAACCACATAAGCAAAAAGCAAGCTCTGAAAGAGCGGTTTTGCGAATGCGGGCTGAATAGTTCCTTCATATAATATAATCGAATTTCCGACGGAAAGGAAGAGGAAAAAATTTGTTTTATGAATTATTAATGAATTGGCCCTTATCCGGCCATCTCCCGCATTTCCCGCAGGATCTTTTTCTCCAGGCGGCTGACCTGCACCTGACTGATTCCCAGGATCCCGGCGATCTCCGTCTGGGTCTTGTTCTGAAAATAGCGCATGCGGATCAGCTCCCGGTCTCTCTCCGGCAGTTTCCCAAGCAGCTGTGCCAGTAGCATCTGATCTAGCAGCCTGTCCTTCTCCACATCATTTTCCACCGCACCGCTGCTTCCCATGCTGGCTCCCACACAGCCGTGGGCCGCGGCCACCACCCGGTCCGCCAGACACAGCTCGCTGCCGTCCTCCTGTCCGCTGCTGCTATAGAGGGATTCTACCTCCGCTCCGGCCTCCATGGCCAGAATCACATCTTCTCTGTCCAGTTGTGCCTCCTCGGACAATTCTTGTAAAGTGGGCTCCCTGTGCAGTCTGCTCTGTAAACGCTGTCTTGCCAGTCTGACCTTCAGCCCATCCTCCTTGATGGTACGGGATACCTTTAACAGACCGTCATCCCGCAGAAACCGTTTGATCTCCCCGGTGATCATGGGGACGGCATAGGTGGAAAACCGTACCTCCAGCTTCAGGTCAAATTTATCGATGGCTTTCATCAGGCCGATCACGCCGATCTGGAACAGATCCTCCGGGTCATATCCTCTGCCCAGAAATCTTTTCACAATGTGATGCACCAGTCCCAGATTTTTCTCGATCAGTACTTCTCTCGCTTCTTTATCTCCGCTTTGTGACTTTCCGATGAGTACTGATACTTCTTCCATGCCTCAGTCCTCTTTTCCGATCCAGTCTCCGCAGCGCATTTTCTTCCACATATGTACTCTTGTACCCTTGCCGGGGATGCTCTCCACTTCCAGCTCATCCATGAAGGCTTCCATAAAGGCAAATCCCATGCCGGACCGTTCCAGTTCCGGCTTCGTGGTAAATAACGGCTCCATAGCTCTGGCCACATCCTCGATGCCTTTTCCCTGATCCGATACCTCGATGGAAAGGGTATCGTTCTCCAGAATGCAGTGCAGCCTTACTTTTCCCGGATGGATGATGCTGTAAGCCGGACGTATCTCCCCATGTCTGGTGTATCCGGACAGGTTCTCATAGCCATGGATAATGGCATTGGTCACCGCCTCCGATACTGCGGTCTTGATATCCGCCAGTTCTTCCAGTGTGGGATTCAGATGGGTAATGAAAGCCGCCACCGCCACTCTGGCAAAGCTTTCATTACAGGAGACCGCGTCAAATACGATCTCCATCTCATTCCGGCTGCCCTGCGTTCTCTGCTGCAAAAGTTCTTTTTCTTCCGTCACCTGAATGTTTTCCCTCTCTGCTACCATGTTTTCCTCATTTCTGCGCCTATTATTGCACTGTTTTTCATAATTTTTTGAATGATTTCTTTCATTTTCGACAGGATCTTCCTTCCAACGCTTAACCCGGCAGGATCTCGACGATCTTGTGAAGCCCGGACATACGGAAGATCCGCTGGATCTGCCGGTCTGCATGGATCGCATAGACATGTCCGCCGAAGCAGGAAATCTTGCGGTACCGCCCCATGATGATCCCGATCCCGGAAGAATCCATGAACCGGGTATCCTCAAAATCAAACACTACATTTTCCACGTTTTCCCTGACCAAGAGCCTGTCCGCCCCTTCGCAGATATAGGAGGCTCTGTGGTGATCCACTTCCTCCGGCATGCGCACCATCAGGCAGTTATCAATGATCTGAAAGTCTTCCATATTTCCTCACATTCCGCTGTTTTCCAGCATTTTTACTCAAAAGAAAAGAGAACCCGCGCTTTACTTTACGCAAGTTCTCTTTCGTGTGTTGTGTGTCATTGTCTGATGGTATGTTGTTCTTCCCTACTGTGCCGTATTCTCTGCCAGCTGGGAACGATATCTCTGGGCACTTCTGGCCGTCTCCGTATCCGGGAACAGCTCTATGATCTTGTCATAGGTGGTGATGGCATTCTGGGCATCGTCACTCTTACGGTAAGAGTTGCCCAGGCTCAGCCAGGCATCCTTGTTGGTCTCATCGTAAATGACTGCCTTGGACAGGTTCTCGATGGCCGTTGCGTAATCCTCGCTGCGGTAAGCATTGTAGCCTGTCTCATAATACTGTGCGGACAGCTGCGGCCCGATCAGGCCAAGCAACGTCTTGTACAGCTTCTGGAATGCTTCGGAAGTACTGTCCACATCCACGGATGAGGAAATGCTTTCCAGGTTAGCCGCCGTCTGGGTAATATCCTGCGTCTCCAGATATGTGGTGGCTGCCGCTAACAGGCTGTCGATGGTCTGTAGCGTACCGTCGGTTCCCACATACCCCTGCAGTTCCTGATTCAGCGTATCATTCTCTGCCTGCAGTGCCTGCATCTGGGTCTCCAGTTCCTGGATCCGGGAGGTCTTGGTGTCTAACTGATTGCCGATGTCGGTGATGGTCTTCTGCGCCTCATTGTTGGCATTGGATACCGCTGCCGGAACCACCAGAAAATACATCACGGCCAGACCAATGATCAGACCGATGGCAATATTGATCAGGGAAGAGAGACCTGCACTCTTCTGCTCCTTCACATTCAAAGGCTGAATGATGATCTCATTGTCACTCTGGTAGCGAACCGCATCATCCTTCTTCCGTCGGCCGGTCTGCTTGCCGTTCTCATCCGGAGCCAGCTGCATCTCGACTTCCTTCAGATACCGTAAGGTCAGGGTATTGTTGCGGTCGATGTCCATGCACTTACGCAGCTCCCTCTCCGCTCTGTCCCACTGTTCACTGTCCATGTAGAGCAGCGCTAACAGCTGGTGTGCCCGGATGAACTTCGGGTTCAGGGACAGTACCTTTTTCAGCTGGATAATGGCCAGATCCTTGCTGTCCTGATTACAGTAAACCAGTGCCTGATTGTATTTCTTGATGGTCTGGTTAATGGCATCCAGGCGGGCCGCATTGGACTGCAGCATGTTGATGTAATCGTCCGCGATATTTTTCTCAGGCCGCATATTTTTGCTGATGACCCATTCACTGAGGGCCGCAACGACCTCTCCGGTCTCAAAATACACCAGTCCCAGCAGATTTCTGGCTTCGATATTGTTCTTATTAAATTTCAGGCTCTGCCGTAAGCTGTTGATCGCACCTGTGAGATCCCGTACTCCTGCTTTCTCCAGACCGTCATTGTAGAAACGGTTGGACATACACATGATCTTCTTGTAGAGGGATACATCTGCTCCGCAGGACGTACAGAAATCGTGCTCTGACAGATGGCAGCCGCAGTTATAACAAAACATGCTCTCCCTCCTTATTTCTCTTCTTTTTCTTCGGATTCTTTTATCATTTTCACCAGCAGATCCGCCGCATCGGTCAGATCCTGGTTGTAGATGGCTTCCTCAGCGTCTTCCACTTCCAGACTGGGATGAAATTTCTTCAGTTCTTCTTCAAAATTGATCATGGTCCAAAGACTCCTTTATTTCCCCGACAAGATACAGGCTTCCCGCGATATAGAGCCGTTCTCCTGGCTGTCTGCCCGAGACTTCCGTCCGCAGTGCCGTATCCGCTTCCGTATACATAGTAAACCGGTCTTCCGGATAAGCCGCCAGCAAACCTTTCAGTTCTTCCAGAGAGGCTGACCTTGCCGTCCGCATATGGGTAAAGGCAATCCGATCGAACAGTCCCGACGTTATCACCCGCTGTATCATATGCCGGCAATCCTTATCCGCAGCCACGCCAAACAGCAGTCTCCTGCCTTCGGTGCAGCCGTCCTCTGCCACGGTATCCAGAAAAGCCCGGATGCCGTCGTCATTATGCGCACCATCCACATACACCTCAGGGAGCACTTCTTCCATGCGTCCCTGCCAGAAGCAGCCAAGGATTCCCTGACGGATCTCTTCCGCAGTGGGGCATCCGGCTCCTGCACAAAGTCTGCCGCCGTGCTCCTCCGTATCCGTACTGCGAAACAGCACCTCCACGGCCCGAACCGCCAACGCTGCATTCTCCATTTGGTAACGTGCAATGGTATGCAAAGTAAGACTAATATAATTATAATACTCAGAGTGCAAGGAAAAATCAATGTATTTCTTCCGAAATCCGAGGAAAGTATAGTCCTTTTTCGACACCGGTATCTGTGGGGCACCAAGTTCTGACGCTTTGCGGCAAATTACCGCACTGGCATCCGCATCCCCGTCCAGATACACCACCGGAACACCGGGGCGCAGGATCCCTGCCTTTTCCGCAGCGATCTTCGCTGTGGTGTCTCCCAGATACTGTACATGATCCAGACTGATCCGCGTAATGACGGTCAGGAGCTTATTGTCCACATAATTCGTGGCATCCAGTCTGCCCCCCAGGCCGGTCTCAATGATGCAGTAGTCGGGCTTTTCTTCTGCAAAACAGAGTAATGCCATGCAGAATAGGTATTCATAAAAGTTGAGAAAGAATTCCTGTGGCGCTTCTTCCCCTCGCTGCCCGTCCCCAGTATTAGCTGAATTTGCCTCCTGCAGAGCATCCCCTACCGCACAAAAAGCCTGTAAAAAGGCTTCCTCTGAGATCATTTCACCGTTCACGGCAAAACGCTCCCGCATATCCACCAGATGAGGTGAAGTAAATACGCCCGTATGATAGCCCGCTTCCTGCAGGATCGAACTCATGTAGGCACAGACGGAGCCTTTTCCATTGGTACCCGCCACATGAATGATCCGCAGATTCTGCTCCGGATTTCCGAGTTTTTTTAAAAACCATTTAAGGTCCCTGCTGTCCGCAGGATTTTTTTTAACAGTAAAGCGGGGCATATCCTTCAGATATGCCACCGCTTCTTCAAACGTTATCATGTCATTACCGAATCTCATCGTATTCCTTATGCTTTACGTTCTTTTTACTCTGTACGTTTCGTTGCAGTTCATGCCAACTGTTCTAAGCGCTTTGTCACCTGTTCCATCATCTGCTCGTATTTTGCCAGCTTTTCCTTCTCCTCTGCGATCTTCGCTTCGGGAGCCTTGGACAGGAATCTTTCGTTGGACAGCATTCCCTTAGAACGAGCCAGCTCGCCTTCCAGTCTCTTCTGCTCCTTCTTCAGTCGCTCGATCTCCTGTGCGATGTCTACCAGCTCTGCAAACGGAATGTAAAGGGTTGCACCGGGGATCACTACGGATACCGCATCCTCTGCGATGCCGGTCTTGTCAGCCTGGATCATGATCTCGTTGGCATAAGCAAGGCTTGCGAAGAACAGCTTACCCTCTTCAAAAATCCTGCGGATCTCGTCATTTTCGCTGACTACGTACACACTTGCCTTACGACTGGGTGCTACGTTCATCTCGGTACGGATGTTACGGATACCGCGGACGGCTTCCTTGATGGTTTCGATGGCCTTCTCCTCTGCGGGGAATGCACGATCCTCGCTGTACTCCGGCCACTTGCTGATCATAATGGACTCTTCTTCATTCTGAATGGTGCAGAAGATTTCCTCGGTGATGAACGGCATGTAAGGATGTAACAGCTTCAGAACATCGATCAGGACAGTCTTTAATGTCCACAGTGCCGCATTCTGGCTGACTGCATCGTCGGTGCTGTACAGACGGGGTTTTACCATCTCAATGTACCAGTCACAGAATTCATCCCAGATAAAGTCATATACCTTCTGTACGGCAATACCCAGTTCGAAGTGATCCATGTTGTCGGTCACATCTTTTACCAGAGTATTTAACTTGGACAGGATCCACCTATCTACGGGCTGTAAATCTGCTGCCGCAGGAGTAGTGATATCTTTTCCGGTCTTCTCCAGCGCCTGCTCCATGTTCATCATAATGAAACGGGAAGCATTCCATACCTTGTTGGCGAAGTTACGGCTGTTCTCTACTCTCTCATAGTAGAAACGCATATCGTTGCCCGGTGCGTTACCGGTGATCAGGGTCAGACGCAGTGCATCGGCACCATACTGGCTGATGATCTCCAGGGGGTCGATACCGTTGCCCAGAGACTTGGACATCTTCCGTCCCTGACTGTCACGTACCAGTCCGTGGAACAATACGGTCTTGAAAGGCTTCTCTCCCATCTGCTCGTATCCGGAGAAGATCATACGGATAACCCAGAAGAAGATGATATCATAACCGGTTACCAGAACATCGGTAGGATAAAAATACTTCAGATCCTCGGTCTGCTCCGGCCATCCCAGGGTCTCAAACGGCCACAGGGCGGAAGAGAACCAGGTATCCAGGGTATCGGGATCCTGTGTAAAGTGGGTGCAGCCGCACTTGGGACATACCTTCGGCATCTCCTTGGCTACGACTACTTCACCGCAGTCATCGCAGTAATATGCGGGAATCCTGTGTCCCCACCACAGCTGACGGCTGATACACCAGTCGCGGATGTTATCCGTCCAGTTGAAGTAGTTCTTTTCCATACGCTCGGGGATCAGCTTGATCTCGCCGTTTTTCACAGCTTCTCTTGCGGGTTTGATCAGTTCATCCATCTTAACGAACCACTGGTCCTTTACCATAGGCTCGATGGTGGTCTTACAACGGTCATGAGTACCTACGTTGTGTACATGATCTTCGATCTTTACTAACAGACCCATCTGATCCAGTTCTTCCACGATGGCTTTTCTTGCTTCGTAACGGTCCATGCCCTCGAACTTGCCGCCGTTTTTATTGATGGTGGCATCATCATTCAGGATATTGATCACGGGCAGATTATGACGCTTACCAACCTCAAAGTCATTGGGGTCATGAGCCGGAGTGATCTTTACAACACCGGTACCGAACTCTCTGTCTACATATGCATCCTCTACGATGGGGATCACACGGTTTACGATAGGAAGCAGTACCTTTCTGCCATGCAGATGGGTGTAACGCTCGTCATCGGGATGGATGGCTACTGCGGTATCACCTAACATGGTCTCGGGACGGGTAGTGGCAAAGGTCAGAAACTCTGTGGTGCTGGGAGTTCCGTCTTCGTTCATCAGCGGATACTTGATGTGCCAGAAATGTCCTGCCTGCTCCTGATATTCTACCTCTGCATCGGAGATGGAGGTATTACATACGGGACACCAGTTAACGATACGGGCACCCTTGTAGATATAGCCTTTTTCGTGCATCTTCACGAATACTTCGGTGACTGCTTTGTTACAGCCCTCATCCATGGTGAAACGCTCTCTGTCCCAGTCACAGGAAGAACCCAGCTTTTTCAGCTGTTCGATAATACGTCCGCCGTATTCCTTCTTCCACTCCCAGGCTCTCTCTAAGAACTTTTCACGACCCAGATCGTGCTTGTCGATGCCTTCTTCCTTCAGCTTCTGGATGATCTTGACCTCGGTAGCGATACTTGCATGGTCGGTGCCGGGCTGCCACAGTGCGTTGTAGCCCTGCATTCTCTTATAACGGATCAGGATGTCCTGCATGGTGTTGTCCAGTGCATGACCCATGTGGAGCTGTCCTGTGATATTTGGGGGCGGGATCACGATAGTGAAGGGAGTCTTACTGTGATCTACCTCCGCATGGAAATACTTTTTGTCAAGCCACTTCTGATACAGTCTGTCTTCTATGCCGCTGGGGTCATAGGTCTTGGCTAATTCTTTGCTCATTTTGTCCTCCTTAAATTCTCCTGAAACTAAAGAAGCCCTCTGCCGACTCTCGTCAGCAAAGGGCGTCATTAACGCGGTACCACCTTTGTTCACAGCTTGCGCTGCCTCGCGACTTCTTACAAAGTCCTATCCGGTAACGGGGATAACTCGTGAGAACTTACGCCCGGAATATCCGGTCTCGGCTCTCCGGCTTGGAAGCTACCTTCCACATTCCTGTCTTGAAGCAGCCTTCCAGCGCATACATGCAGCCACTCTCTCTGGTAAGGGGAAATGTGTACTCCTCTTCGTCATTGCCTTTTGATCTCATAAAAGCTACTGTAACTATTCAGAACCCCATTCGCAAAACCGCCTCTACGAGGCTTTCCTTTTGCTCATGTGGTTACTTCGCCCTATAAAGCTTATCAATTGTTCTTACGAATGCAAGCATTCGACGCTCATTTGATAAGCTTTACAGGCTCTGAATAGTTACAAACTACTAATAAGAAATATAGTACATAAAGCGGCTGTTTGTCAAGCATGTCCCGCATTGGATCATTCAATTATTTGATCACGATTTTCTGGCCCACATGGATTCTGTCCGGATTCTTGATATTCGGATTGGCTGCCAGAATTTTTTTCAGGCTGATTCCATTCTTTGCAGCAATGCCCCAGAGAGTATCTCCTTTGGCTACTGTATAATCCGCATTGGACACTCCACCTGCCACAACTCCCTTCGGAGCCTTCTCGGTTACTGTCAGGATATATTCGTCACCATGATACAGCAGGAACATGGCTGCTCCGGTATCTGTGATGCGATAGGTTCCTTCCAGCTTCATCGTGCCGGTCAGTTCATCATAATGATACAGATTTGCATATTTACCGGCAAACTGTTTTCCGACATTGAAATGAATATCCATCTTTACGGAATAAAGTACTTTTTCCTTCATCTCAAAGCTTCTGCTATATAAAGCATTTGCCAGAACGCTGCTCTTTGCACTTGCGGGAATGTTGGGATTTTCCGCAAAGGTAATAGCCACATTTTTGTCTGTCTTTTTAACATCCTTACCACAGATACTTACGGCGATACCGTTGCCGGTATGCAGTGCCAGTACACCCTTGGTGTCCTTCAGGGTCTGCAGCAGCTGTCCGGATACCTGCATGCTGTTACCGGTAGTAATATCGGTAGTTCCGGTCTTGTTGGCTGCTACAGTGTTCTGTACGTTGTTCCAGTCTACGTTATAGACAACCTCTGCGGAACCGGAGTCGTTGGAGTCGTCGGAATCATCACTTGAAGTCTCTGCCGGGCTGACAAATGCAAAGGTACTGAACTCTGTTACTGCAAAGCTGATCGTACCGTCTCCGTTATTTTTGGGAGCAATTCTTTCATAGGTGCCATCTGTCTTGCAATGGATGATCTCAAGATTGCTGGAAGTCAGTCCCTTGGGAATCGGCATGGTGATCAGTACGGGAACTGCAAGTTTTCCGTGCTCTGCAAGGTTATCTCCCACAAGCTTGATCTCAAACTGCAGATTGTTGTAATTATTATACTTTCTTCCCAGATCTACCCATTTATTGGGCACGGACACATCCAGAGCCACATTGCCTGATGCCACGTTCAGGCCGGCACCAACGACTGAAATTGCGTTGGGATCCATAAAGGTATTGACCTTTGTCGCAATATTTTTGGATACGGTAATGTTGTTTTCTTTCAGATAATCCTTCTCAATGCTGCTCATCAGCTGGGCCACACTGCTGTCCTGCTGCATTGCTGCACCGAGTTCCTCTTGGTTCTCACTTTTCTTAATGCTTTCTACCGCATCGGTAGCATTGGTGTTATTGCTTATGATATTCTGCAGAGAGTTCTTGATCTCAGCAGCCTTCTCATCGGATACGGTAGTAGCTGGAGTGATTACAGGTTCGGAAGAAGAACTGTTGTTGCCATACAGTGGCGTCATATCCAGAGGGAGAGAGCTGATCACACTCGGCTCGCAGTCCGGCAGATAAGACAGATAGCTGTTTGCCACTTCATCAATATTTCCACTGATGGCTCTTGCCTGAACCTTATACTGTCCCAAACCGTAACTGTTACTGTTACCATCAATGTCCTTTCTGAAATCATAGTAAATAGTTCTTCCCTTTATGCCCAGATCTCCCCAGGAATGAGTACTGGTTCCAACTTTAACCCACTCAGCTCCATTGGTTCCATGATCATAGTACAGCTCCATCACGCATCCGATGGCTCCATCCAGATTGCTGATTTCAAAAACACCAGGCAGGGTTGCATGCGGTTTTACGGTAGGTACATCCAGGTGCTTATCAGGCATCACATAATTCTTCACTTCGCTGAGTGCAGAAATATCACTTACAAAGTAAGTGGATTTCTCCGTCGGCACTGCCTTCATAGTAATCTGATATGCACCACTGTCATTAAATTTGGATAAAAAAACGACACGGTTGATCTGAGAATGATCATAATCATTTTCTTCGTTTCTCACCCACAGGTCAGCGGTTTGGTCAATACGCTCTCCATTTTTATAAATATCCACATCAAAATATCTGATCTGCCCCTTATTCTGGCTGTCATCCAGCACAGGCATCCAGCCTTCTCCCCATTTTGCCGTGGGAGTTGCCAGTTTTGCAATGGTAAGTGGTTCACTGACTTCAGAATAATCACTCGCATAAGCATCATCCGGATATAATCCGTCATGATAATATCGCGCTCTCACCTGAAAGGTGTATACACCCTCCTCGGATAATTCTGCCGGTGAAAAAAATGCCTGTGTCTCAAAATATCCACGGCGCGTCACGTACTCTTCACCATTCAGAAAGATAATCAGATCATACAATACTGTTGAGTCTGTCTTACTCTCTACTGCATTCCATGTAGGTCTTATAGATTCTCCATACATTGTCACCCATTGTAATCCTGTCGGTACATCCAGTTTGCCCTCTACTGCATCTGCAGCATCGGAACCTCCATCAGTCCCTTGCGTCACTGCCATTACCGCATTTCCATCGCTGGTAGTTCTGACTTCTTCTGTTGATGCCGTTACTTCGTTTTTTGTTACTGCCTCCGCTGCCGTTACGCCCTGCACCGGGGTCACGATCAATGCCAAAGCCAGAACAGAAGCAATCCACTTGCTCTTTAACATTGTATTTCCTCCTCATATTTTATGTATTTTTACATATTAATTTCAGTGTACGCTTTTATCTGACAAAAATCAACAATTCAACAATAATTTTTTAATTTTTCATAAACATCTTTTTGTTGAAACTGGTATGGTAAAAAAAACACATTCTGGCTCTTTTAAGCAAGCCACTTTTTCTATACACTGAATCCTAACATATCCCACCGAACAAATGGGAATTATGAAAAAGAAATTAAAAGAGGAGATCATCATTATGGAAAAGAAAAAATCATACGGTGTATTGATTGCGGGAGCCATTCTCCTGATCCTGGGAATCGTCCTGGCAGTCATTACCCACAATAACAGTTATCAGGAATCCGTTGCTTATGGCAGCCAGTTAAGCGATGTCAAGGCACAGCTGGAAGAAGTAGAAGCTTCCATCGATGCAGTCACCAGCGGCACAGCAGACGGTGATCTGGATGCCCTGAATGCGCAGAAGGATGAATTGTCCGCTCAGAAGTCCACTCTGTCCGACCAGAAGCTGTCCGCAGAGCGTCCTTACTCCTATAGCCTGGTTCTGGTATTCTTCGCTATCCTGTTAACTGCCAAGGGATTGTACAATGCCATCGCAGGCGTAATTCCCGCCCAGAAGGCGGATGTGAAGAAGCTGGCGCAGGCAGGTCTGTTAGCAGCTCTGTGCTATATCGGATTTGCTTTCTTCAAGATCGACATTCCCGTGGGTCCCGAGAAGACCGCATTCCATCTGGGCAATGTATTCTGCGTACTGGCAGCTCTGCTGCTGGGCGGTTACTGGGGCGGACTTGCCGGTGCCATCGGCATGACCATCGCCGATCTGACCACCGCTTATGTAACCAGTGCCCCCAAGACCTTCTTATTAAAATTGTGCATCGGTCTGATCGTAGGACTGGTTGCTCACAAGATCTTCCATCTGAGCAAAGAGCATTCCGTAAAATATGTGACCGGCGTAACGATCCTTGCTTCTGCCTGCGGTATGGCATTTAACGTGGTAGCGGATCCACTGGTTGGTTACTTCTATAAAATGTATCTGCTGGGTGTGCCTCAGGATATTTCCAAGGCTCTTGCCAAGATCAGCACCGTAACTACCGGTGTCAACGCCATCGTTGCTGTGATCTGTGCTTCCGTATTCTATCTGGCACTTCGTCCGGCACTGAAGAAAGCAGGATTATTCCATGACATCTAATTTCGATACTTCTGATAGAAATGCACAAAAAGGCGGGGATTTCGTTCCCCGCCTTGCTATGATCAACGATATTGCCGGTTTCGGGCGCTGCTCCACCACCGTGTCCCTGCCCGTGATCAGCGTAATGAAGGTACAGGTATGCCCTGTGCCTACTTCTATTTTATCGAACCATTTGGGATTTCCTCTCTGTCACTTTGATGACTACACCTCTCATATGAGAGATTATATAAAAGTGTGGAACGAACTGGGACTTACCTTCGATGGGTTATACTGTGGATTCTTAGGAAATGAAGAGCAGATCGACATTGTACGGGAGTTCGTGGAAATGTTCCGGCCGCCCCTGTTTTTGCTGGATCCGGTCATGGGAGACCACGGCAGGGCCTACTCCTCCATTACAGAGACGCATGTTCAGAAAATGAAGGAGCTACTGCCTCTGGCAGATATTATCACGCCGAATATCACAGAGGCCTGCCTGCTGACCGGGACTCCCTGGAAGGATGGGGAATGGATGATGCAGGAGCTGTCCGGATTATGTGAGAAGCTGGCTCTTGATGGTTCCTCCGGTGCCTCCATCGTTATCACCGGCATCCGTCAGGGCGATTCTCTGGTCAATTTCCTGTGGGATGACGGCGTCTATACCACTATAGCCAGCCCCATTGCCGGAGCCTCCCGCCCCGGCACCGGAGACATCTTCGCCTCCATTCTCGCCGCCGATGCCGTCCGCGGGGAGACTCTGCTCACCTCCGTGCAGAAGGCTGCGAACTTCGTAGGACTGTGCATCGCCGGAAGCGAAAAGGCCGGAACGCCGGTGCAGGAGGGCGTGGTGCTTGAGAAGTATCTGGCGGCGCTGTTGTAAGAATATTAAAGCTCAATGATTTAGTTGACTTTTCATTTCATCTCTTTTATATTATACTGGTTTTTTCCACCTTGAAAGGAGGCATTAAAATTGGGTGATTTGACACATACTGATTCTATGATGAATGAAATCAGAGAATTGTTATTAAATGCACGTCAGCGCGTGGCGGTACAGGTAAACACGGAATTATTGTCTACCTACTGGAATGTAGGAAAGATCATTGTTGAACATGAACAGGAAAATAAAGACCGGGCAGATTACGGGAAGCAGACCTTAAAGGAACTTTCTAAAGAATTGACAAAAGAATTTGGGAAAGGATTTTCTGTTTCTAATCTGCAATTTATGCGACGCTTCTACCAGAGCTATCAAATTCAACAGACAGTGTCTGTTAAATTGTCGTGGTCGCATTATTGTGAACTATTAACAATTTCGGACCCGGACAAACGCAGTTTTTATGAAAAGGAAACCATCAACTCCGGATGGTCGATACGAGAATTAAAGCGGCAGATTTCCACTTCTCTCTATGAACGGTTATTGCTGTCAGAAGGAAAGACGAACAAGGAAACAGTGCTTGCCCTTGCGGAAAAAGGTATCGAAATGGCTGCCCCAGGCGACATTATCAAAGATCCGTATGTGTTTGAATTTCTAGGTCTACCGGAAAACAAGCCCATGCTGGAAAGTGACCTTGAAAATGCACTGGTCGCGCAGATTGAAAAATTCCTGTTGGAATTAGGTCGCGGTTTTATGTTTGTAGGAACACAACAGCGCATTACCCTGAACAATACCCACTACTATGTGGATATGGTTTTCTATAATAAAATTCTCCGGGCGTATGTGCTGATTGAATTAAAGACCACCAAGCTCACACCGGAAGCCGCCGGGCAACTTAATATGTATCTGAACTACTACGCCGCAGAAGTAAATGATGAACATGATAATCCCCCCATCGGTATTATCCTTTGTACAGACAAAGACAGTGTAGCTGCTGAATATGCTCTCGGAGGTCTGTCCAACAATATTTTTGCCTCACGCTATGTTTCTTATATTCCAAATAAGGAACAACTCATCGCACAGGTAGAAGCTGTTTTGAAGGAATGGCGCAAACTGGAAAAAGAATAACAAAAGAATCCTCACGTTACCGCCTGAGGGAATCACACTCCACTCAGGCGGTATTGCGTATCTTATTTTCCGAATTAAGCGGCTTTTTTACCGCTGCCATGTGAAAACAGCACTGTCCGGCAGTATTTTATTCAAACTTTACCACAACGCTGCCCATGGCACATTCCAGCTCCATATTTTTAGAAGCGTTGTGGTTGATCTGTTTCTCCTGTGCCAGGCCGTTGTAACTGTCATCACCGACTTTCAGTTCACCCATGCCGCAGCTTAAGTCGTAGTTGAAATCTGTCTGCGCTCCTGCCAGTGTCAGTTTCAGTTCTCCCATGGAGCACTCTCCGTCCAATCGTTCGGTCACATCTCCGTTCAGACGGACGGATCCCATTCCTACGGACACCTCTGCCACGCGGCTGCTCAGTTCTTCTACTGTCATCTGACCGGCACCACAGTCTAACTCTGCCTGATCAGCATCCAGTTTCTCAAACGTCATCTGACCGGCACCCACATTGGCTTCCAGCGAGCCCGTCTGCAATTCCTCTACACTGAGGCTTCCGGCTCCCAGATCCAGAGAGGTATTTTCAAAATAATATCCCTCCGGCACATACAGGCAGATGGAACCGACCAGATTGCCTTCCGTATTGCTGCTTGCTTTTGAGGTTCCGCGGATCTCCATCGTACCGCCTTCCACATATCCCTGAAATTTTCGCATTCCGTCGGCTTCTACCCGGAAGCAGTTGTCCTCTGACACCCGAATCTTCATGGCACAGCCACCGGCCTGCACCTGTAGATCCGTGATGCCCTGGCTGTCATCCCCCAGAACATACAGCTCTATCTTTCCCGACTTTACTTCATAATCTGAGTCATAATCCACATTGTCCTCCAGATCATAGTGCACATTGCCCATATTTTCCTGAATCTGCTCCGTCACACCGTCACTCCAGTCATCTACCTTTTCTTCGGAGATTCTTCCCAGGGTAACCGCTGACAGGATCTCCCCCGGCGAAAAATGCGTGGAGCCATTCCCCAGACTTCCGCTCACTCCCAGGATCAGTCCCAATAAAATTAATATCAACGCTGTGATGACACAGCCCTTCATAAATTTTCTCATGCTTCTGCTTTACCTCTTTTCTGGAATAATCCTCCGATCCAACAACAGATCGCCGGGGTGGCGATCCCTGCCATTGCCACGGTCAGCATCAGAAACAAAAGTCCGACACCGCCGCAGATCAGTCCGGCACCGATCAGCCCCATTCCCACGAAGGGATGCGTAAACAGACTGATGATCCCTGCAACCACCAGTGCGATCAGAATCAGTATCAGTGCTGCTGCCGTTGCCCCGAAACCGATGATCAGTCCGAACCATCCGGCGATCAGCCCCGCTGCCACACCGATGCCTGCGGAAGCTACTCCCAGGATCACCGGAGATGCCAGAATACATAAAATTACGATCAACACGATCATACCGGTGGACATTCCTTCTTTTTTCTGTGGAGATACCACCTGTGCCTGCGCAGTTTGCGGCGTATCATTCTGCCCGCTACGCTGTTCTCCGTTACCATTTTCTGTCTGAGGATCCGCCGGATAAGTGATCACCGCACGGTTGTCCGCATTGATCTTCTGGTAAATATTCTCTCCATAACCGTTCCCGAAAATGTCCTTTTTGATGTTTTCCGCCACTTTGGCAGGATTTCCCAAAGCCTCAATAACATTCTGTTCATTTTCCGGACCCGCATCATTAAAATATTCATTATAGTATTGTAATGCTTCCTCCCGCTCTGTAGCGGAAATATTCTGCAACAGACTTTCCAGCTGCCTCATAAACTCCGTTCTATTCATTCTACTATGTTCTCCCATCTGCGCCTGTTTACGCCTCCGACCTGTCACTTAGTTTTCCTTCAAACAATCCCGTGATCTTATCGCTGTAGCTGCGCCACTCACTTTCATATAAATGAAGCTGCGCCCAGCCCCTGCTGGTGACTTTGTAATAACGCCTCGTTCTGCCACTGCATTCCCGGTCATAGACTTCCAGACATTCGTCCTTCTGTAATCGCCGAAGCACGGGATACAGGGTGGATTCCGACAATTCGATCACCTGCCGGACCTCCTGCGTGATCTTGTAGCCGTAGGTTCCTTCCGGTTCCCGGGCCACCACCGCCAGTACGATAGCATCCAGCAGAGCTGCTCCTGTATTAAAAAGCATCCTATCGCTCCTCTCTGAAAATTGCAGCTATCCGGCTTATCTTACAATATTATATGCCGTATAGTATTGCTCTGTGGCTATACTATACGGCATATAATATCATGCGTCAATATAGAGAAACCGTAAGAAATTCTAAAGACTTTCCAAAGATTCCGAAGTCTCCTCCAGAAGTTCCTGACGAACACTGTTTTTATGGATCACAATGACTGAGATCAGAAGCGCTCCCAGAAAGACCTGCAACGGGATCCGTTGCAAAGTCAGTAAAAGGGCTGCCCCCACTGTAAAACAGATATAAGTGATCCGTGTTCTCCTGGTATGGGGCCTTATCCGAACGGCAGATCCGGAGAGATACAATACAATGAGCAAAAGTAACAGTTCCGGCCGAACCGGTGCCAGGCCGATCAACACACCGAAGGATACCGCAATGGCTTTGCCCCCTTTTCCGTGATAAAACAAGGAATAGGCATGCCCCAGTACCGGTGCCGCCATGATCAGCGGGAACAGACTGCCGGTCATAAGTCCCATTCCCACTGCCAGATATACCGGGATTGCACCCTTTAACAGATCTCCCAGCAGACATAAGATTCCGATGGGCACTCCTGCATATTTCATAGCATTGGCCGTCCCCGGATTATGATCCGGACTGACTTTCGTAATATCGATTCCTTTGATCCATTGTGGCAATGCTCTGCCGAACAATATGCTGCCGCACAGCAATCCGACAACCGCCATCCCCAGTTCACGTATGATCATCTGGTTCTCCTATCTATCATTTGCCTCTGTGCCTAAGCTTCCTCCTGTGCTGCTTCCATCGTCTCTTTTCGTCCGCAGATGAATTCACAGACAGCATCGGCTGCGTAAGGTTTTCCGTATTTTTCCTGACATTCCCGCATTCTGGCCTGCGCTGCCGGATTCCGCAAAAGTTCCAGACCCTTTTGGATCATGCTCTCTTCCGTATCTCCTGACACTGACATGCCGTGTTCTGTAAAAAATGCTACGTTGCGGTCTTCACATCCGGGGATCGGCTTCGTGTGTACCAGCGCGACTTTTGCCGCCACCGCTTCCGTGGAGGTCAGCCCTCCGGGTTTGGTAAACAGGACATCCGCCGCAGCCATGTAAAGATGTGCCTCCGTGGTAAAATCCAGTACTTGCACCCGCTCCGTTCCTGCATAAGTATCCCGGAGGGTCTTCTTCAGTTCCTCATTGGTACCGCCCATAATGTAGAGCTGAGTGTCCCCGTTGGTCTGCTCCACCAGCTTTTCCGCCATACTTTCCACACGACCGTAACCCATGCTTCCCGTCATCATAAGAATACAGGGCTTGTCCGTCGGGATCCCCAGATGTGCTCTGGCCTCCGCCCGGGTGGGAAGATGCAGGAACCGCTCCGACACCGGAATTCCCGTGGGAACCAGCTTCTCCGCAGGGATGCCCCGCTTAATGAATTCCGTGGCCAGCTCCTCATGGGGGATAAAATAGTAATCCACCCGGGTCTCTTCCGTGAAGGGAATGCAGGTATAATCCGTGGCAATAAAATAGGTCTGCACATCCAACTTATGTTTCCGTAACAACCAGGTCATGGCCTCCGCCGGAAACAGGTGCGGCATCACCACCGTGTCGTATCCGTTTTCCTTAATGTAACTGCACAGTCTGTCCGCATACAAAGCATTGGCAAAATACACCGGGGATTTTAATCTTGCGGAAGAAATGGCTCTTCCCGCCCGATATGCCCCGGCGAACACCTTTTTCGCCCGAACGGTACTCCAGATATAGATCCGGCGTCCGTAGGCGCTGGCTTTGTCCGAGGCGAAATCCAGTACATCTGCCAGTTCGCAGGGGATATTCCGGCGTTCAAATTGTTCCTTCACCGCTTTTGCCGCAGAATTGTGTCCCTCACCGGTGCCGGTGGATAAGATCAGTACCTTCATAGAATCTGTTCTCCTTTAATAACTATTCAGAGCCCATTCGCAAAGTCGTCTCTTCAAGACTTTCCTGAATAACATGCTTGCATGTTATTTGCTCATGGAGGCTGCTTCGTCAATATTTCATGGCTCTGTTAGTTTTCCATCAGCCAGAAATATGCACTGTAGGCGGGCAGAAGACTTCCGCCGCCAAAATCATGAGTTTCTCCGGTGATCAGATCCACTGCAGTTCCACATCCGGCATCAAAATGAGCCATGAAATCCGCTCCATCCGCATTGATAGCCACCATGACTCTCTCATGCTCCGACTTTCTTTCGAAAATGCATTGCTTATTGGTCAGCAGTACTGAACGGAAAGCACCGTAATTCAATGCTTCCGAATGCTTCTTTGCCTCTGTCAGCTTGCTGATCCAGTCACACAGACCATTCCACTCCGGCTTATCAAAGCAGGGACGCAGAGCGGGATCGCCGTCTTCCTTGCGGGCCTTGAAGCCCCATTCACTTCCGTAATAGACACAGGGAATGCCGGGCATGCCGAATGCCATGGCATAAATCAGCGGCAGATGATTCTCGTTGTTCAAAATACTTGCCACACGGGTCACATCGTGGTTGTCCACAAAGGACAGCAGATGCTTGCCCTTATACAGGGTCCAGTTCTCCGGTCCGAACTGACGTAACAGGGAATGTACGATCTCGAACATATTCATACTGTTGAAACTGCTGTAAAGTCCCTTGTAGCACTCGTAGTTCGTTGCGGAATGCAGCATCTGATCGTTCATCAGACGGTTGTAGTCTCCGTGAAGCATCTCTCCCAATAAGAAGAAATCCTGTTTGTAAGCACTGGTTACTTCCCGCAGTCTTCTGACGAAATTTTCATCCAGACTGTAAGCCACATCCAGTCGCAGACCGTCAATACCGAATTCATCGATCCAGCCCTTGACACTGTCCAGCAGATAGTTCACCACATCGGGATTCTGCAGGTTCAGCTTCACCAGATCAAAGCAGCCTTCCCAGCCCTCATACCAGAGTCCGTCGTTGTAATTGGAATTGCCACCGAAGTCGATCCGGTAGAACCAGTTCACATACGGTGAATTCTCCCGGTTGCGGATCACATCCTGGAACTGGGCAAAGCCTCTGCCCACATGATTGAACACACCGTCCAGCACGACCCGGATCCCGGCCCCGTGCAATGCGTCGCAGACCTCCTTAAAATCTTCGTTGGTTCCCAGTCTCACATCGATCTTACGATAATCTCTGGTATTGTAACCATGAGTATCCGATTCGAATACCGGGGAGAAATATACCGCGTTCACTCCCAGCTTCTGCATATGGGGGATCCAGTCCTCCACACGTTTGATCTCATGTCTCTGTACTCCGTCATTTTCAAAAGGAACTCCGCAGAATCCCATGGGATAGATCTGATAAAAAACACTTTCATAAGCCCACATATTAGTCACCATGCCTTTCATTGACTGATTCAGTACCGTTTTGTTTTTTTATCCACAACGGTTCTTTTGCTATTATACACCATTTTTGAACCATCTGTCGTTTTTTCTGTGTAAAACCCCGAATAATCCACAAAATCCACCGACTTATCCACATATACACATGTGTCATATGTGGTTATGTGGATTGTCATATCGGATATCAACTCGCGTATCACATTGAAAATCATCCCTTTTGCCACAACCAGGCATCCCAGAAGCGCTCCACCTTTTTGGCTACCGTATCCACGGTCACAGGCTGCACCTGTTCCCACTCTCTGGGGAATAATCTCCGGTAGGAATACTGCTGAAACCGCTCATCCAGCAGAACAATGATACCCACATCCTCCGCCGTCCGGATCACGCGGCCTGCCGCCTGCAATACTTTATTCATTCCCGGATAGCGGTAGGAATAATCGAAGCCGTTCTCTCCGTCCTCATCAAAATAGCCCTTGAGGATCTCCCGCTCACAGCCTACCTGGGGCAGTCCGGTTCCTACTACAATGACTCCGATCAGACTGTCCTTCTTCAGATCGATGCCCTCTCCGAAGATTCCCCCCAGCACGCAGAAGCCGATCAGCGTCTGCTCCTCTTCCTCCTCGATCTCCATACCGATGAGACTTTGCAGGTCACATTCCTCATTGCCCCGGAAGCGATTCAGGAAGTATTCACGCTCTTCCTCATTCATGGATTCCTGTTGGACGAGACATTCTTCTTCCTCTGTCATAAAATACTGTTCATAGATCTCGTAAATATGATTCATAAAGGAATAGGACGGGAAAAATATCATGTAATTGCCGTGCCGGTTCTTCACAACTTCATGAATATAACGGGCGATATTGAAATATTCCTCCTGCGATCGTCTGGTGAACTTACTGGTCACATCCCCGGCGATCAGTATGGTACGCTTCTCGGGATCAAACACCGAGTGGGCATACACCTCGTAATCCTCCTTCTCACCGCCCAGCAGGTTCTTGTAATACTGGATGGGCAGGAAGGTAGCGGAAAAAAGGATCGTACTGCGTCCTCTGAGCATGCATTCCTTCAGGTTTTCTCTGGGATTCACGCAGAACAGCTTCAGTTCAAAGCTGCCATCCTCACACAATCTGGTATATTTCACATAGTTTTCATCTTGTCTCTCGTAAATATCCAGAAAATGACTGAGCTTGAAATAGAAGTCCAGCAGATTCTCCCGTACTTCCAGGCTGACCTTCTCCTGCTCCTCCAGATAATCACTGATCACAGCGTGCAGTCTGGTCAAGGGCTGCACCAGCATGTCAATATCATCCACCAGCCGGTACCCGTCACAGTCCCGCTTCATGGACAGCAGCTGTGCGTTGCATTTCTCCAGCAGCTGGCTGATCCGTTCCGCATAACCTTCCCGCACAAAGGTACTCTTTCCGTCAGACTTTTTCCCTTTGTGTCCCCTTACATAGAGGGAATCGGTACCGTCCGTTTCCTCCAGGGTAATCTCCTGTGGCAGTTGTTTTGACATGCCTGTCATTTCTAATGTCATCTGCCCGGAAATCCCGTCTTTATCACGCTTTTTCTGGGCTGCTTCTTCCATTTCCGACATGATTGTCTGTTTGATCTCCCGCTTGAGTTCCAACAGATCTTCCTTCCGTAGCGGTGCACTGTACATCTCCCGGCCCCGCTCTAAGAGGTTATGTGCCTCATCGATCAGAAATACATAATTCCCCTGACTGCCATCTCCAAAGAAACGTTTCAGATACACATGGGGATCAAAGAGGTAATTGTAGTCTCCGATGATGCCATCAGCGAACAGGCTCAGATCCAGTCCGAATTCAAAAGGGCATACCCGATATTTCAGGGCATATTCTTCTATTTTGCTTCTTGTAAAGCTCTCTTCGTGGGTAAGAAGATCATAGATAGCCTCATTGACACGGTCAAAATGCCCCTTTGCATAAGGGCACTGCTCCGGATTACACTCCGTATGACCCTGAAAACAAATCTTCTCCTTGGCCGTCAGGATAATGCTCTTAAAGCGCAGTCCCTTCTGCCTGAGCAAAGAAAAGGTGTCCTCCGCCACCGTCCGGGTGATGGTCTTGGCGGTGAGATAGAACAGCTTGTCTCCCATATCCTTTCCCATGGCCTTTACCGTGGGAAAGATCGTGGATATGGTCTTACCGACTCCCGTAGGAGCTTCAATAAATAATTTTCTCTTATGATAAATGGTCTGGTACACATAGCTGACCAGCTCTTTCTGTCCATCCCGATAGTCGAAGGGAAACTGCAGCTCAGCAATGGACTGCTGCCGCAATTCTCTCCACTGCCAGGTATAGTCCGCCCATTTGCGGTAATCACTGATCAGCTGCTGGAACCAGGCTTCCAGTCTGACGAATTCATAATCTTCATAAAAATAGCGGATATCTTCCGTCTCTATATTGCAATAGGTCAGCCGCACCCGGATATAGGGCAGCTCCTTTTGCAGGCTGTACATATAGGCGTAGCATTTCGCCTGGGCAATATGTAAAGGCAAGGGTGCCTTCAGCTTCGACAGATCTCTATAGGTTCCCTTGATCTCATCAATGGTGGTCTCTCCATTCTGCTCGATGATGCCGTCGGCCCGGCCTTCCACGATGATGACATAGTCCTCCGTGGGATGGGTGTATTTTAATGCCACTTCTGCCTGATACTCCGCACCCATACGGCGCTGGATCATACGGTGGATCCGGCTGCCCTCCTGCATGGCATTCTCCGGGGAGCCCTGCCTCCTGTCGTCGATGTCGCCACTGCGCAGGATGAACTCTACAAGATTACGTACCGATATTCTGACTTCTCCTGTCATGTGACTTCACCTCCTTTAACAGGTTCCTACGATGCTTACGAATTGCTCCGCAGCAAGCTGCTCCCGCAATTCTGCAAACATTCGGAATCCGTTGATTTGCTATGCAAATCACTACTTCCTCATGTTTGGCTGCTTCCAAGTTCAAAAGCCTTATCATGCAAGCATGAACGGCTTTTTGAACTTTGAACCCTGGCATCATATAATAAAACTACCCAGGTAAATAGTACTCTATCTTACCTGGGTAGTCAAATGACATTCTGTTATTGCGGAATACTGACCTGTCAGTGCATTAACATGCAATCGCACACTGCTTCAGCATCTCTTCGAATTTATCATTGTAGCCGTCATAGGACACGGTCAACGGCTTCGTGAAATCCAATCCATACACTCCAAGGAATGATTTGGCATCGATTACGTATCTGTTATAGCATATATCAATATCAAAATCACACTTTGAAGCTACATCAACAAAATGTTTCACGTCTTCAGGTGTCAAACGGATCGTCTTTAACATTTCTGATTCCTTCCTTTCAATAGTAAGAAAAACATATACGGGTATCTGCACCCCACATCTGAAATCATTACTATTATAGCCAAACAAAACCAAATGTAAAGCTATTTTTTTCTTCAAAAAAATGCACATTTTAGCCGTTTTTACTGTTTTGTTATCATTTTCACAATAGATGCTCTTCCTATGGAAAACCTTTTCGGCGATTTGTATATTTGTTGCGTTACCACGATAAAATCAAAATCCCAAATTGGCGAAATCTACCGAAATTCCACCATATATTCTTGGAACCTCAGCGGCAGCATATTTCGTTGCAGATCCCTGTTTTCACGTTCTTTTATGGCTATTGTATGACAGAAGGAACGGAAAAGTTCCCGGTAGTGCTGTTCCGCAGCGGACAGTTTCTCCGTCTCAGATCTTACTTTCTCCCAGGCATCCTTCCCCTGCAGCGTATACCAGGGCTTTCCCGCCGGATGTATTCCGAATAGATACCGTCCTGCATCGAACACCAGAAAGTCTTCCATGGGAAAGCGGTCTGCAAAATGCACCATCAGAAAGGTCAGAATATTATTCTTCGGCGCGATCTTCGAATAGAGGATTGTATTCTCCAGTTCTTCAAACCGCGTAAATCCTTTCAGATGGTGATACTCATTCCCGGCGCCTCTGGCCAGGCTGAAGGTCTGGTTTACATACGTGTCTGCCATGGCATCCAGCAGATGTCCCGGCGGACACTTCTCGGAAAGCCCCTTTGCAATGGTACGGTATACCGCCTGGGCCTTTTCCGGCTTCGGGGATGAAAGAGCCAGACACAGGCTCTCATAATCTTCCTCCCCAAATCTGCGTTTCAATGTCCGGATCACCTTCACCGTCTTCTCCGGATCCGGCACCACCTCCACAGACTCAGAGAACAACAGATTCTCCTCGATGGTCGTGACCATGGTGTCCCGAACGGGAGAATGATCTTCATAAGTATTATAAATGGCAGTGAATATCCCTTCTAACGAATCCTCGCAATGATATATTTTCATATAATAAATTTCACCTCCCGCTGTTTCTGTTCTCTTCCCCTTCTGCCTCTGTCAACCTATCATTTCGCATTGCCTTGCTTCTGCAAACGGCCGTCATCTGCCGGTACAGGACCTTACGTTTACCTGCCAATGCAGGCAGTCAGGAAATGCTTCCCTGTACGCTGTGCGCTACAGTTCTCCCACTGCTGCAGGCAGCACTTCCTCCGTCCGCACCTCGGTGGAAAACATCCCGTCATCGAATAAAGTCATCTGCCGATAGCTCATACCATCACTGCCAAACCGGATCCGCTCCTTCGGATCCGTCAGATTCCGCACGATATAGTCCTCCTCCAGCTTCGTGGGATACATCATCCTGCCACCACAGGTAATAAAATAAACAGCCCGTTTCATCACCACGCCCAGCTTCTTCAGATCCTGAAACGTAAGCTTTGTACTCCTCCTGGCACTAAGGATCCGTCTGGCGCTCTTCACGCCGATCCCCGGCACCCGAAGCAGATCTGCATAAGGTGCCCGGTTGATCTCCACCGGGAAACATTCCAGATGCCGCACCGCCCAGTCCTCCTTGGGATCCAGCATCACATTAAAAAACGGTCTTTTCTCGTCCAACAGTTCCTCCGCCTTAAACCCATAAAACCGCAACAGCCAGTCTGCCTGATACAGACGATGCTCCCGCAGAAGCGGCGGCCCCCCGGGAAGCGCCGGCAGGCTCTTGTCCTCATTGACCTTCACAAAAGCGGAATAGAACACACGCTTTAACTCAAACTTCTGATACAGATTCTCTGCTACATTTAAAATCTGATAATCCGTCTCCGGGGTTGCCCCTATGATCATCTGGGTAGACTGCCCGCCACTCACGAAAACAGGGCTCTTGCGGTACAGGATCAGTTCCTCCTTATTCGCATGAATGCCGTTCTGGATCTGCCGCATGGGCGTCAGAATATTTTTCCGGTGCTTGTTCGGTGCCAGTGTCCGCAGCCCCTCCGCCGTGGGCAGCTCCAGGTTCACGCTCATACGGTCTGCCAGATACCCCATCCGCTCCACCAGCTCGGGATCCGCTCCCGGAATCGCTTTTACATGGACATAGCCGTTAAAATGGTATTGATTCCGTAGCAGCCATATGGTCCGATACAACAATTCCATGGTAAAAGTAGGATCCTGTATGATACCGGAGCTTAAAAACAGTCCCTCGATATAATTACGCCGGTAAAACTCCATAGTCAGTGTACAGATCTCCTCCGGGGTAAAGGTGGCTCTGGGAACATCATTGGACTTTCGATTCAGACAATATTTACAGTCGAAGATACATTCATTGGTCATCAGAATCTTCAACAAAGAAATGCATCTGCCATCCGAAGAAAAGCTGTGACAGATCCCGGCCTTCGTGCAGTTCCCCATGTGCTTCCCGTTGCCCTTACGTTCCACTCCACTGGAAGTACAGGCCACATCATATTTGGCTGCATCGGTCAGGATCTCCAGCTTCTGCATGATGGACAATTCCCCGTTTTGTATAAGATATTCCACATTATCACCGCCTTTTACCGAAAATTTCCAGAATCAGAACATTTGTTCTTGTGTATATCCAAGTTAGCACATATGTTCGATTTTTGCAAGTGGTTATTTTTTCCGAAAAAAGGCTTGCAAAATCGTGCATTTCGCAGTTAAATAATATAGGAATATTTTGTAACACACGCCGCCCGGCGGCAGAATGAGAGGTCAGTATGTCAGATATTGTCATACCTAAAAATTATAAGTCTCAGCTGAACCTGTACGAGACACAGGTTGCCATTAAGACAGTGAAGGACTTTTTCCAGGGATTGTTAGCAGAGCGTCTGCACCTGCTGCGTGTATCTGCTCCCTTATTTGTGGATCCTACATCCGGACTGAACGATAATCTGAACGGTGTGGAGCGTCCCGTGAATTTCCATATCGCAGCACAGGGAGACCGTGAAGCAGAGATCGTACAGTCTCTGGCCAAATGGAAGCGCTATGCCCTGCAGAAGTATGGTTTTAAGCCCGGTGAAGGACTCTACACCGATATGAGTGCCATCCGTCAGGATGAGACCACCGACAACATCCACTCCATCTATGTAGACCAGTGGGACTGGGAGAAGATCATTACGAAGGATGAGCGGAATCTGGAGACTCTGAAAGAGACCGTCCGCACTGTATACAAAGTATTGCGCAAGACCGAGAAGTATATGTCTATCCATTACGATTACATCGAGGAAATCCTTCCTCATGACATTTTCTTCGTAACCACCAGTGAGCTGGAGGAAATGTTCCCGGATTACTCCCCGAAGGAGCGGGAATACTATATTGCCAAAGCTAAGGGTGCTGTCTGCATCATGCAGATTGGTGAGACCTTAGAAAACGGCAAGCCTCATGACGGTCGTGCACCGGACTACGATGACTGGTCTCTGAATGCGGATATTGTGGTATATTATCCGGTTCTGGACATTGCTCTGGAGCTGTCCAGCATGGGTATCCGTGTAGACAAGAAGGCTCTGTTAGACCAGTTACAGAAGGCAGGCTGCCCTGAGCGTGCAGAACTTCCTTATCACAAGGCAGTCATTAATGGTGAGCTTCCCCTTACGATCGGCGGTGGTATCGGTCAGTCCCGTATCTGCATGTTTTTCCTGCGCAAAGCTCACATTGGAGAAGTACAGTGTTCTCTGTGGTCCGATGAAGTTATGGAGACTGCAAAAGAGAACGGCTTACAGTTGTTATAACATCATAGCACTCAAAAATCCCCGGAGATTTTCATCTTCCGGGGATTTTTCTGCACACGGCTGGCCCTGCACAACTGCATGACCTATTCATAAATCACAAATTTCTCATTTTCAAAAGTCTTCTCATACCCATAATCTTCCATGAATTTTCCGATCGTCAAAAGCTTGGGATTATCCACGATCCAGCCCTGTTCTTTTTCCGTAGGCTCCATACGCATCAGCGCTGCCTCTCCCGCTTCCAGATACACAGCATATTTTTTCTCCAACAGTACCACCGGACGATACGTTGCATCCGCATGCATCCGCTCCTGCATCTTCTGCATATCCTGTTCCAGCTGTGCGATCTGATAGGAATCCAGATCCGGCCAGGGATTGAATGCCGCAGGCATCTGCAGATAATAGGACAATGCCGGGATCTGACCGTAGAGCAGCACATCCTTTCCCGCAAGTCCACGGGTATTCACATACTCTGAGATCTCCTGCATCCATCCCGCTCGTTCCTCGCTCATCCACACACCTTTTAATGTCTCATTATTCGTCACCTGCGCATCAATGTCCTGTATGCCGGTACCTTCGGCAAATACAAAGCTTCTGCCGAACAGTCCCACCTGGACAAAGAACAACAGAAAGAAACCTCCGAAAAGACATTTTGCAGGGATTGCGGACATCGTGATCCGCTTCCACCGGAAGCTGCCGGCATATTTGCAGAACCGATAAAACTGCCAGTACATATAAGGCAATGCCAGAAACAGATTATTCATGCTGGGATAAAGCTTATTGTTACTTCCAAGAGAAGTGATCAGCACGACCAGGAAGATCAATCCGCTGATCAGCTTTTCCTCCTTCGGTGCGGAAGGTGTGAAGATCCGCCACAGGGTCACCAGCAGAGTCAATGTTAAAAACGTCACTCCGGGCCAGATAATGGCACCGTAATTCGTATATTCTCTGGCACAGAAGCCCTGGCGGTACAGCCAGAACACCATCACAGCCGCCAGTGCGATACCTCCCGCCCATTCCAGTATCCGCAGAAGCTTTGTTACTGTAGCTTTTCTCACGTAGGAGCCGATGAGTTCCAATACTCCCACAGCGACAATCCCCACTACAAGGAACACGCACATCCGGATCTCCCAGTACAGATTCTGAAAATACCAGTCGAACATGCCCATGATCATGGATGCGGCCGTATAGTCCGTTGCCACCTCTGTCATGGAAAACAGCCGCCTGATACCCTTCACATATTCATCCATGCCGTAACGTACCTGGATATATCCGAATAATATAAGCAATGCAGTGAGATATCCCGCCAGACACATGCCGGTATCCTGCAATAATTTCTTACGGAGTTTCACCCCCGCTGCCTTTTTCCGCGCTTTTATTTTTTCCGCCGTTTCTGTCGTCTTCCCAGCCTGACCGAGACTCTTTCCAATCTCTTTGCGCGCTTCCAGCCAGCAGATGATCCCGTAGGCCCACACGCCCACGATCATGGCCGCCTCCGGCAGATTGGAGAATCTGGACAGCACATTACAGCCCAGCGCTACTCCGGCGGCAAACAGCCACCCCTTTTTCCCCCGGGCAAGTCCCAGATACAGACAGACCACCGATACCAGATAGAACATATAGGTCACATAATTGTAAAAAGATCCCGTGGGGCACCAGCAGAAGCTCACCGCCGTAAATTCTCCCAGGAATGCCAGAAGTGCCGGAATCTTCAACACTTTCACACAGAAATAATACCCCAGAGCGGCCAGAAAACTGATGCTCAAGCCGGTATAAAAGTTCATGCCGATCAATGTTTTCGCTCCGGGCAGCAGACTTAAGAAATGGCCGACAGCCGTGGTCAGATAGGTGGAAAACAGCCACATGGGGTCCATATGCTGTGTTCCCATATATTCAAAATTAGCATAACCATAGCCGGTATCCCACAGATCCAGGCCCCAGGAGATATGCCGCAGAGGATACAGCACCAGAATTGCCACAATTACGAATTCCCAGAAGCGTTTCTGATTGTCCATGCCAGCTTTGTTGTTTTTAATTTTATCCGTCACTGCACTACCTCTCTTTTGAACATAGTATCTACCGCCTGTATTTTTTCTATCAGTCTGCGGTAAGGACGGATGTGCAGACAGGCTTTATGCAGTCCGTCACAGATGGTTTTCCGCACAAAATCCACCAGAATGCCCAAAACAAACACCACAATCACCGCAAGCATCGTCCATGCCAGGAGCTGCCAGACATTGCTTATGACCTTCGTACCCAGCCAGGCCTGCCACGCATAGCGTACCCCCAGATTCTCATGCAGCAGATACACTCCCAGCGTATAGGGTGCAATCTTCACTGCCACACCGCCGATTTTCCCCTGTATTCTGCTGTCCAGGAACAGACAGAACAGTCCCACGGAAGCCAGAAACGGGAAAATATGGTTATATTCATAGGGAATCTTCAGGATCAGCTCCAGACTGCCTGTTTTCAAATAAAACAGGTGCAAAAGCATGGCTTCTCCAAAGGTTCCGAAGATACCGATCAGATACAACAATAATGCCCGCGATTTTTTCTGTAAAAACGGGATTCCAAATCGGCGCAGGTAAGCCGCCGCGCAGAATACACACAGATACCAGAGACAATCATAGCCTTTACCGTCTTCCTCCAGCCGGAACGGCAGCACGGATTTTAACAGGCAGAAGGTGGTAAACAACAATACTAATGCCACCTGAAACTGCTGCTTCGTCATCCGCCGCAGTCCTTCTCCCAAAAGCGGCAGCAACACATATAAAAACACATATGCTGTCAGGAACCAGTAATGTCCCATAGTCACAGGGAACAGAAGTGTCAGATAATAATGCGTGCTGATCTCCTCCGCAGGAATAATCCCCGTGGCTGCAGCCAGCACTCCGATCACTACCGAATATATCCATACCTGCAGCCACAGCTGCAGTAACCTGCTGAATTTAAAAGAGCTTTCGCACAAAAAGTAACCGCTGATCATCATGTAGACATTTACTGCCACAATACAGAAGGCTTCCAACAGCCAGGCTGCGGTATCCCGGGCAGATAAGGAGGCTGTCAGGTCCGGCAATAAACCTCCCTTGCCCAGATAGTGCAGCACCACGACCATCATCATTGCCACACAGCGTAATACCTCCAGATTTGCCATACGTTCTTTTTTCTGCATAGTGATTCCTGTTTCCTTCCTGCCATTGATGCCAGGTTCCCAAGTTCTTTCACACACTTATGAGCAGACTCATGTGGGCTTAGACCTTTGACCCTGGTATCATTATATTACTTTGTAACATATTATGTAAAGCAAAAGCGATTCTGCCTATTAAGGATGCTTATTTAAGAAATCGTTTTCATATTGATATAGATATTTCAGTAAAATTTTGGTAAAATGTATCTATAAATATTAATGTACTATCGGAGGTGTCCATTTTGACAAAAAGTACCAAGAAAAACCCTGTCCCTATCTGGAAGCGGATACGCTTTAAGCTGATCTTTGCTTTTCTGATCCCTGTGGTCTTCATCATTGTCTTAGGCTTCGTATCCTATCAGAAGGCTACCACACAGATCATTGCAACTTACCGCAGCTCCGTGGACCAGACCGTCAGCATGATGAATCAGTACCTGACGCTTTCTTTTGACACAGTTCAGTCCAACTACAAGGGATATATGAATGACGATACCCTGAAGCAGTATCTGAACGGTCTGTATGATAACGATGCCACTACCTTGTATAATACTCCAAACACCTATGAAGATACCTTTATCAAAGCTGTGACCACGGATGCTCTGCTCTCCAATATTTACGTGCTCTCTGACAAGGAGAAGACGATCTCTACCACGAAAACGAAGGAGACCGGTCTCTTAAGTGCGTACCTTGAAAGCTCCCAGGGTCAGATCTTATCTGCGGACAAGGCAAAATATTACCTTTTCGGCAACCAGTCCGAGGTCGATGCAAAGCTTGGCACGGATTCCTCCAAATACAGTGTCCGCCTCGCCAGATATTTCTCCAACGCTCCGGCGATCCTGATCATTGATTTCAAACCGAGTGTCCTGGATACCTCCTTATCCTCCCTGGATGGCGGTGAGGGCAGTCTCGTAGGCTTTGTCACCTGCGACGGCACTGAATACCTCTCCTCCGGCTCCGATACAGCAGCAGAAAATACGTTTGTCGGCAAATCCTATGTAGATGAGGCATTTGCCTCTGAGGAAGAGAACGGCTCCTCCTATGTGGAAGAGGCAGGCGCAGAATATCTCTTTCTCTATTCCAAGATCGGTGCCCGCAATGCCATGATCTGTGCCCTGATCCCCCAGGCAAATATCATCGGTCAGACGGCGGAGATTAAAAATGTATCTCTGATCCTTGTCGTTGCAGCAAGTGTTGTGGCGATCTTACTGGGGTCTCTGCTGGCCGGACAGTATGGCGGATCTATCTACTATTTTATCCGCCGCCTGAAAAAAGTTTCTGACGGAGACCTGACGATCGAAGTCCACTCCAAGCGCAATGACGAATTCCAGCTATTAGCTGAGGGTATCTGTGATATGATCGCACACATGAAGAAGCTGGTATCCGGGCTGAAGGATGTCAATGAAGAATTATCCCGGGCTGCCACCGATATGTCTGCGGCTTCCTCACATTTCCTGGCGACCTCCCGTGATATCCAGAATCAGGTAGGTGAAATGCGCCAGGGTATCGAAAAACTGGATGAAAGCTCTGAAGACTGCCTGCAGCAGATGGACTCTCTGTCCGACACCATCGGCAGCGTATCCGCCCATTCTGACCAGATCAATGAGCTGGCCACCGGCACCACCGCTGCGATCCATACCGGTATTGAATCCGTGGAGCATCTGAAGGAGAACACCTCTTCCACCATGCAGATCACCTCCAGCATTGTAGATACCATTGGCAGACTGAACGAAAAGTCCAAGGCCATCGGTTCCATCACCGAAGCCATTAATGAGATAGCTGAACAGACCAACCTTCTGTCCCTTAACGCTTCCATTGAAGCTGCCAGGGCCGGTGAAGCCGGCAGAGGCTTCGCTGTCGTCGCTCAGGAGATCCAGAAGCTGGCGGATCAGTCCCTTCACTCCTCCGGTGAAATTTCCCGGATCATCGAAGAGATCGAGATTACCACGGACGAAGCTACTCAGGTTGCCAGACAGGCAGAGGGCATTGTGGCGGATCAGAACCAGTCCGTTGGCAGTACCACAGACTCCTTCCGTGAGATAGATTCCAAGGTAACAGAGCTTCTGAAATTCCTGCAGCGGATCAATGCAGGGGTGACGGAAATGGAGCAGCAGCGCAGCACAACCCTGTCCGCCATCTCCGGTATCTCCGCAGTATCCGCAGAAACTGCTGCCGGATCCTCCAACGTACAGACTGCTGCCGAAAAACAGCTGCAGGCCATTCAGGATCTGGACAAAGCCACTTCCGCACTGGCAGCCCGCTCAGAAGAGCTGACTACGATTCTGGAAGGTTTCATTGTATAGAAATGGCTATACACCCTGGATAAAATATGTTATACTGATAACATCTTTTGACGAAGAAATTCTTAGGAAAATACATATAGAGAGGTAATCTTATGAGCAAAAAAAAAGTTGTCGTATCTCTGGGACATGATGCCTTGGGCTATACCACTACCGAGCAGTGGGATGCGGTAAAAGTAACCGCAAAAGCACTGGCAGATCTGGTGGAGGCTGATTATCAGCTGACCATCACCCACAGTAACGGTCCTCAGGTCAGCATGATCCACAAGGCCATGACAGAGCTGCGTCGTGTCTACATCGATTATACCCCCGCACCTATGTGTGTCTGCTCCGCTATGAGTCAGGGTTATGTGGGCTACGATATCCAGAACTCTCTCCGGGCAGAGCTGCTGGACCGCGGTATCTCCAAGCCGGTCAGCACCATCCTCACCCAGGTAACCGTAGACCCTTATGACGAGGCTTTCTATGAGCCCACCAAGGTCATCGGCCGTTACATGTCCAAAGAGGACGCCGAGATCGAAGTGAAAAAGGGCAATTATGTCAAGGAAGATCCCGGTAAAGGCTTCCGTCGTGTCGTTGCTGCTCCCAAGCCCATCGACATCGTAGAGATCGAAGCCATCCGTGCTCTGGCAGCTGCAGATCAGGTCGTTATTGCCTGCGGTGGCGGCGGAATTCCCGTCATCGAGCAAAAGCATGCGCTGAAGGGTGCCTCCGCTGTGATTGAGAAGGATGCCATTGCAGGTAAGCTTGCTTCCGATTTAAGCTGTGATGAGCTGATCATCCTGACCAGTGTTCCCTGCGTTTATAAAAATTACGGCAAAGAGGATCAGACTGCACTGGAGACCCTCACCGTTGCGGAAGCCAAGACACTGATGGCAGAAGGTCAGTTCGAGGAAGGCACCATGCTTCCCAAGATCGAGGCAGCCATTGCTTATCTGGAGAAGGTTACAGCAGGAAAAGTCCTGATCACTTCCATGGATCACGTCAAGGATGCCATTAAGGGCAAGGCAGGCACTGTGATCACCGCATAATTTCATTCGTATGTAAAAGGAGATATCCATTGTGGATATCTCCTTTTTTACTCATATTTTTCCAAGTAGAAGGAATACAGGATCCTCTCCTTCACGGGCAGCTGCATCAGCTTCGTCAGTGCCTCCTCATAGTATTGGATCTGGACGCTGTAGCGGTTCCAGAGGGCTTGCAGGGAATCGATCACATCGGTCTTGTAGTCCAGCAGGACGATCTCTCCGTTTTCTATAAAGAAGACATCGATGATACCCTGAATGAGAACCTTTTCCCCTTCAGGAAGGTCCTGATCCAGGCGCTTCGCATCAATGCCCAGCACGAAGGGCTGCTCTCTGTACAAAAGGCCCTGTTCGAAAGCTCTCCACATGCGGTAGGCCAGCTCCTGTTCCAGAAAATGCCGGATTTTGGGAAGGCTTACGGCCTGCGCATACTCTTCTGTCAGTCGTAGGGAAGCTGTCTCCCGCTGCAGGAATTCCTTTAGACGTACCTGTAACCGGTCCGTATCCAGGCCCTGACGGTATTCCTCATAAGTCCCAGGGCATCCGGCAAATAGTCCGGATTCCATAAACAGATAAGAAAAGTCCAACAGTTCCATGGTCCGGTGGAACGCGTTACCGCGGACGGCTCCGCTGACCTTTTCCTGTTCTCTGCGGAAAGCCGGGATATAAGGCACCACTTCTTTTTCTTCGAAGGTATGAAATGCCGCTTCATCCTTCTCCGCCATGGCCGCAATCTTCAGTTCCGATACCGTGGTCTTGGTATAGAGCTTCTGCAGGCCGGGATACGGATAGGCATAGGCAAATCGCTCCCGCAGTTTCGCAAGCTTTCGTTCGTTCTCCTCCGGGTCCCCAGGCAAAGGAGTCTTGCCGTCCGTCACACGCTGCAACAGTTCCCTGCGATCTCCCATGCGCAGTTGTTCCCTGATCTCCTCTGCCACCAGGTCTTCTGTTCCCAGCGTTGTTACTGCAATTCCTGTCTTAGGCAGGATCGGCAGCAGAAAATCCATATAGCTCCCCGCCTCACAGAAATCCAGATAGGTCAGCTTCTCCTGTCCTGTCATCCGGGACAGCTCCCATTTTTCCTCCGCCTTATCCAACACCGCTGTCAGGATCAGTTTTTCTCTGGCACGGGTCAGTGCCACGTAAAGCACACGCAGTTCCTCCGCCAGATTGTCCTCCTTCATTTTCGCTGACAGAACGGCCCGGCGGAGGGTCTTATTTTTAATGCGGCGGCCGGAATCCACATAGTCCACCGCTACTCCCAGATCCATATCCACGATCAGGGACTGGTTCGCATCCTGCATGTTGAAACGCTTCGACAGCCCGGAGACAAATACCACGGGGAATTCCAGACCTTTACTCTTGTGGATGCTCATGATCCGCACCACATCGGCATTTTCGTCCAGGGTATCCGCCTCACCGTAATCCACATCGTATTTTTCCAACTGTTCCATATAACGGATGAAATGGAACAGTCCAAAATAACTGGTCTTCTCAAAAGCAGAAGCCTTCGTCAGCAGCATCTCCACGTTGGCCCGGCGCTTGCTGCCAGCAGGAAGTGCCGTCACATAGTTCAGATAATCGTAATCGTCCAGGATCCGCTGCAGCAGGTCGCGGATGGAGGTGAAGGGAGTCAGATCACGGTAATGATCAATACGTTGTAAGAAAGTATCTGCCTTTTGGGAAAGTTTTGTCTCCGGTTCCATGTCCTCCGGTACTCCCGGTACTGTTGCAGCTTCCAATGCGCACTGCCAGTACTGTCCGGCCCCGGCGGTTTCTTCCCCGGCGCTTTCGCCCGCTGACGTCTCTTCTCCCGCTTCCGCCATCCGTCCACTCTGCGCCACTTCTTTCAATGCCTCATACAGTGTCATTCTCTTCCGGGAATGCCCTTCGCTTCCGCTGCGGATCCGGGCGATCTCTTCCTGGGTAAAGCCTCCGAAGATCGACTGCATCACGCCGAACAGCGGAATATCCTGTCTCGGGTTGTCCAGCACTCGTAAAAACTGCAGCAGTTCCTGTACTTCCAGGGCCCCGAAATATCCGGTCTTGGATGTAATGTAGACAGGGATTCCCTGCTGTTCCAGTACTTTCTTGAATTCCTCATCCCAACCACTGGTGGTACGAAGCAAAATCACCATATCCGAGTACCGCACCGGGCGCAATTCTCCCGTAGCCTTCTCCATGACTTTCAGACTGCCCTTCAGCTGCTTGATACGTGCCGCAATAGCCAGTGCTTCCAGCTGTCTTACGTTGTCATAGTCCACGGGACCTCTTGCCCCGTCGGGACGCTGTTCTCCGCTGCCGCCTTCCGCACCATCCCCCTTCTCCGGCTTACGGATCAGTAATAGTTCACTGCCGTATGCAGGATCTTCTGTGGCGGGATATGTGGCCCCGGGATACAATGCTGCCTTATCATCATAGGCAATGCCGCCGATCTTCCGGCTCATGATGCGGGAAAACACATCGTTTACCGCATCCACCACCTGCACACGGCTTCGGAAGTTCTTCGCCAGGTCGATCCGGCACAGATCCCCACTCTCCTGATAGGTGTCGTATTTTTCCAGGAAAAGTTCCGGTCTGGCCAGACGGAATTTATAAATACTCTGCTTCACATCACCTACCATGAAGCGGTTATAATGTCCCTCCGCTTCCCCGGCGATGGCACTTAACAGATATTCCTGTACCAGATTACTGTCCTGGTATTCGTCAATGAGGATCTCCTGAAAATACTGGCGATACTCCAATGCCACGTCACTTGGCACAATGTCATATTTCACACCGGTGCTATCCATTCCTGTATCACCGGTGCTGTCCGTCCCTGCATCGCCGGTCTCTTCCACTTTTTCCCGTTTTAGCAGAATCTGTAACGCATAGTGCTCCATGTCGGAAAAGTCGATCAGATGTCGCTCCTGTTTGGCCGCAAGAAGCCTTCTGTCGAATTCCAGCACCAGGTTAAGCAGCATCCGGAGCGGCTCTCTGCAGGCTTTTCCCTGCTCTACTACCAGTTCTAACGGTGTCTTAAAATAGCTCTCTGACAGATCACTCAAAGTATCCTTCACGCTGTTTCGAATTGTTTTGGCAAGTTCCCGTTTGGCAGGATCCACACTGTCATCCTTCTTCGAAGGAAGGCGGCCGAATGTCACTGCCGGGACCTTTGCTGCCTGTTCCTTCAAATCCTTGCAGGCAGCCAGGCGTTCCAGCTGTTCGCTCTCCGCCTCTGTCAGTTCTCCATACATATATGGACCGTCCGGCAGCTCACACAGCTTTTTCACTTCCAGCAGTTTTTCCAGACACCCTTGCAGGACACGGCTCACACGCTCTGCCAGATATTGTCCGTAATCACTGTGCAGCAGGGCATCCAGATCTCCCGCCGCATAATCGTTTTTACGCTCTTCCAGCCATTCTGCGGGCCAGGGAAAACTTCCGGCATAGCGGGACAGGTTCAGGATATGCTGTTCCAGCACGCTCTCTCTGCCGCCGGGGCAGAAATATTCCACACAGGCGTGGAAACGTTCCCGTGCCTCCCGGGATGGGTCCTCGCTGTCACGGTTTTCCCGGGACGTTGGAACATCATCCGGAACAAATTTCCCCGCATAGGCATCCTCCAGCAGCTGTCCCAGCACCTCCTGCTGCAACAGCTTGATCTCACCCTCGTCTGCCACACGGAAATCCGGATCCAGACCGATCTCATTAAAATGATTCCGGATCAGGAACAGGCTGAAGCTGTCGATCGTGGTGATCTGGGCATTGTGTAACAGGGCGGACTGCTTCTGGATATGGTCGTTCCCCGGATCCGCTTCCAGTCTGGCGGCGATCCCGGCTGCGATACGCTCCCGCATCTCCGCAGCCGCCGCATTGGTGAAAGTCACGATCAACAGGCGGTCAATGTCCGCTGGATGCTCCCCCTCACAGATCATACGGATGATACGCTCTACCAGTACCGCCGTCTTACCGCTTCCTGCGGCCGCCGATACCAGAATGTTGCTGTTATGCAGTTCGATTACCTTTTGCTGTTCCGGGGTAAAATTCATTCCCATACGCTACCTCTGTTCCTGTTTCTTTTCTCCTGTTGCCGTCCTGTTCCTCCGGGCAGCGGGCGCTTTCTCTTCGAGCTTCCTGTCAGGCACACACTCCCGCCGGGCACCCTTTGCCCTAAGCTTCCACGGTCTTCTGCATCCGCTGCAACAGCGCCTGCTTATCCAGATCTTCCAGCTGTCTCTTCTCATAGCCCGGAATACTACCATCGAAACCGCAGACCTTTTTATAGGCGCAATAAGTACAAGCCTCTTCATTGCCTTTCTCATAGGGATTGGCTGCTATTTTTCCGTCCAGGATCTCCCGCCCGATGCTGCGGATCTTGGCATCTACATAAGAAGATATCAGCTGCATCTCCTCCCGGCTTAAGACACCGGATCTGGCACTGAAGCTTCCATCCTTTTTCTTCTCCACCGGAATTACCACAGACTTATCCTGCATATAGCGGTCCAGCCGCTCCACGACCTCAGGATCACTGTTTACTACACCGTTCATACGAAGCTTTGCAAGGATCTGTTCATTGATCTGCTCATCCGTGAGCTCCACCGGTGTCTCTATGGTGGGATCATCAATGTGATAATACAGAAGTGCCGCCGGAACGATCTCCTTGTCCGGATGCTTTCGGCTCTCCATCTCCATGGCTGCATTCATATATACCACCAGCTGCAACTGCAGACCGTAATACAATGCCGCCAGATCAAATTTCCGGTTGCCGGACTTATAATCAATGACCTTGACGTAAACATGCTCTGCATCTTCCGACACATCGATACGATCGATCCGTCCCTGCAAATGCATCTTCTCGTCCTCAGACAGATCCACATGAATGCTGTCCAGATCCTCCGCAAACCGGAAAGAAAGTTCATAATCATCTGGCTGAAAACTGCCCTGTTTCAAATGTTTCTGCAAGGTCAGCACTGTGCGGGTCAGGATCCTGCTCATGCGGGTAATGGCATATTCATTCCGCGCAGAGCTGTATAATACCGTCTCCCCGTAGGTTGCCGCATAGGCTTCCACGGATTCTTTGACGGCTTTGGCTGCAAAATCCTCCGTAAAATCCCACCATGTCAGGTTGGATTCTGCAAGTTTTCCTGCAAAGTTTTCCAGTACTGCATGATATACCGTACCCATATCCGAAGCCTCGAAGCCGAATTCTTCCCGTTCCTGCAGGGAAAGACCATATTGCAAAAAGTGTCTGCAGGCACAGGCAGCATAAGTTTCCAGACGGCTGACACTGTTTTCCAGCTGCTGTCCGTACAATGCTCTGGCCACGATCCGGGACAGACCGCTCTCCCTGTATCTGCGAAATGCCGCCCGGGTCAGCAGGTCTCTGCCCGCCGCATCCGCCTCGTAGGCACGGTACATGAGATAGAAGTCCTGCCTCTCTTCTTCCGGCAGGGTTCCTTCCACATATTCCCGCAGTTCCTCCGCCAGATATCTGGCACCTTCCTGTCTGCCCTCGATCTGTTCCAGACGGCTGCGGTTCTGGGGATACTCCACGCTCATTGCCGGGAACAGCTTCCGCACCGTATCGATCAGATAGGACGGTCTTATGCCCTTTCCTTCACTGTTTACCTTGGCATAGGACAGATACAGCTGTTCTGAGGGCTTGGTCATATTCAGATACAGATATAATCTCTGGATATACATCTGCTGTCTCGGGCTGGGTGCCATCTCTGTCCCGGATTCAATCAGAAATTCCCGATCCATATCCGAAATGATCCCGCCCTTGGAAGCATTTTTCGGAATATTTCCGTCATTGACTCCCAGGAAAAACAATACCTTCACCTGTTTCAGACGGGTTCGCTCCATATCGCCCACCACGATACGATCCACGTTCTGAGGGATCGTACCGACAGTGATCTCGCCGAAACCGGCCTCTAAAATATCCGCAAATTCCTGTCTGGAGATTTCTTCCTCTCCCAACAGTTCATAGACCTGATCCAGCAGATCCATGACCAGCCGGTAAATCTGTGCATACTCTCTGGCTCTGGATAAGTCTCCCTCTTTTTCAAACTGCTGCTGATAGTTCAAAAGCTTTTGCTGCACCTGATTCTGTTCCAGGAAATCGTACAGATGGCTGACATAGTCTCCAGCCTTTTCCTGGCTTTCCATGTGCAGAATCTCCACCGCATCCATGAACTGTTGCCGGATACGGTTCAGACGCTCCATGGTCTTCTCTTCCGCCTGTTCGCTCCCCTCCGCATTTCCCTGCAGTTCTTCCGTTCTGCGGGTAAACAGACGGCTATAGGTCCGATAGCCTCTCGCCCCGGTGCGGATCACATAGTTTTCCAGCTCATCAATCTCTTCTCTGGAAATATCCGCCATTCCGCTGCGCAGAAAATGAAACACCGTATCATAGGAAAAGTCCTTAATATACAGCTGCAATGCGCTCTTGATATATTCGATCATGGGGTTCAGCACGATCCCTCTGGTACGGTCCAGGAAACACGGGATCTCCAGCTGTCCGAATTCTGTTTCCACATAGGAAGCGTATCCTTCCAGATCTCCGATGACCACGGCAATGTCCCGATAGCTCATCCCCTGCTCTCTGATCAGGTGCCGGATGTACAGCGCTGTCTGGTGGACTTCCTCTCTTGGGGAAAGGGCTTCAAACATATGGATCTCCTGCTGTTCTCCCGCATACGGTTCATACTGATACCGGAACAGATTCTGTTCCAGATAGTGTAATGCCGGTGCCTTGGCGAAGCGATTGGGCCCCCCCTTGACAAAGAGATCCTCTCCCCGCTCTACCTCTGCCTCTGCTGCCAGCTTTTCCAGATCCGCCACCGTCTTCTTGCTCAGATGGAACAGCTTCTGTTCACCATCCATTTTATACGGATCCTCTCCCACTCCAATGGTCACGGTAACGATGGTCTCTGCGCACACGCGCATCAGTTCCTGGATCAGCCGGTTCTGTATGGGAGTAAATCCCGTAAAGCCGTCAAACACCACTACACTGCCCTTTAATATCTTTGATTTGGAGAGGGATCTGCGCAGTACATCCAGTGTCTCCTCGGTGGTGATAAAATGATCCCTGATATAATCCTGAAAGCCCCGGTACAGAGTCTTTAAGTCTTTCAGTTTCATGGCCAGCGCGCCACGCTTCTGTGCACTGGTGATCAGCTTGTCCATATCCTGTGTGCTGATACCGTATTGCATGAACTCGGAGATCGCACTTTTCACCTCATGGATATAGCCCTGCTTGTGCAGGAGACTTCCCATGGCCGGAAGCTGTTCCTTCAGATCCGCCGCCACTTTTTGCAGCACCAGGCTTTTGCCGGTGTCATCCAGTACCGGCATCTCTTTGGTCCCCACTTCCTCCAGAATGCGGTGGCTGAGTCGGCCGAAGCTCAGGACATCGATATTCAGGATGCCATCCCGGTCACTGCGCATGACCAGATCCTTCTGGGTCTGCATGGTGAACTGATCCGGCACAATGATCAGGAAATTCCTGCCCGGTTCCTCCGCCGCCCGCTGCATGATCTCTTCATAGATTCTGTGGCTTTTGCCCGACCCGGAAGGGCCAAAACAGAAACGTAAGCTCATAAGTCTCCTCCGTTATGCTGTCCGTTTATTTCACATCCAGTTCAATGGGACAATGATCCGATCCCAAAATTTCCGTGTGGATCTTCGCATCCGCCAGCCGGTCTTTCAGACACTCCGATACCACGAAATAATCAATTCTCCATCCGGCATTTTTTGTTCTCGCCTGGAATCTGTAAGACCACCAGGAATAGATTCCAGTCTGCTCCGGATAAAAATAGCGGAAAGTGTCGATAAATCCATTTTCCAGTACTTTGGAAAAACAACTTCTCTCCTCGTCCGTAAAACCGGCATTCCCACGATTGGTCTTCGGATTCTTCAGGTCAATCTCCTCATGTGCCACATTCAGATCTCCCGCATAGATCACCGGCTTATTCTCCTCCAGTTTTTTCAGATAAGCCAGAAAATCCCCCTCCCATTGCATCCGGTAATCGAGGCGCTTTAATTCCTGCTGGGCGTTCGGTACATAGACTGTCACAAAATAGAACTCCGAATACTCTGCAGTGATCACCCGGCCCTCATGGTCGTGTTCCTCCACGCCGATGCCGTAAGTCACCTGTATGGGCTCTTCCTTTGTAAAAATTGCAGTGCCGGAATAGCCCTTTTTCTCTGCGTAATTCCAATACTGATGATATCCGGGCAGATCCAGTGCGATCTGTCCCTCCTGCAATTTTGTCTCCTGCAGGCAGAAAATATCTGCGTCAATTTCCTTAAAAAAATCTAAGAAGCCCTTCTGCATACAAGCTCTCAGTCCGTTTACGTTCCATGAGATAAATTTCATGTTGTTCCCTTTCCTGTCAGTCCTATCTGTTATTATCTACTTTTCTTGTCCCATTTTCCGGACTTGATCCTAATCTTCCACCAGATTATGATACATCACATGGATGTCCTCATAGATGCCGTCCTTATTCAGGAATCCGCCGGGTATGATACCCAGATCCACGAAGCCAAGTCTCTGGTACAGATGAAAGGCGTGGATATTGGAAGCCACCACCGCATTGAACTGCAATATGCGATAACCGTTTGCCTGCGCCTGTGCCAGGCAATCCCTCACCAACAGTTCTCCGATATGTTCTCCTCTGCACTGCCTGTCCACGGCATAGCTGGCGTTGGCGATATGTCCCACTCTGCCGATATTGTTGGGATGCAGAATATATAAGCCCTTCACATTGCCCTGCTCATCCTCCGCCACGGCACTTACGGTCTGTGCGGCAAAAAAATCTGCGGCATCCGACTCTGTGAGTCCTTTCTCCTGGGGAAATGCCACGCCATCCTCTACCACCTGATTCCAGATTTCTGCCATTCTTGCGATGTCTTTTGCTTCAAATTTTCTAATGGTGATCAATTTCTCTGCCTCTTTCCTAATTTGTCTTACGTCATCTTATCCCGGTCATAATTTTTATCCGCTTTTCTGTCATCTATTCGTTCTATCCGCCGTGCTTTTCCATCCATTCCTGTTCCTTGCGGGCAGCCTCCAGGGACGCTTCGTACCCTTTCAGAATATCCGTAAGTCTCTGCACATCTGTGATTGCGCTGGCTTTATTTTCCGGGTGATCCATCCATGGATGCTGTTTTTCTGGCGGATAAATATTTTCTATGGTATTTTCCCCGATCCGATACCATTTCCTGTGATAATATACGGTATTGTCCCTGGGGTTTAGAAAGTCAGACAGATCCGACAGCGGATGGATCTCCACCGGTGTCCGGGATTCACCGTCCCGTTCTTCTCTGACGGCGACTTTCACAGTTCTGCGCTCCGGTGTCACACACAGCCACAGGGGCTTCGCTGGCTTTTTCCACAATTTATCCAGTATAAAATTTAAGGGACCCAGCAGTAGGATCGTCATAAGGACCGCCAACACTCCCGTCAGCTCCGGGATCCAGCCGTCCAGTACCAGCATCTGGAACAGCAGATGGTCACTCTCCCGCACACCCCAGACCTTCATCACTACCAGCACGGTTGCTACCATATAGATCAGTATAGTAATCAGGGCAAATGGCATCAGTACTTTTTCTTTTTTCATGCCCCATGCGGCATAGGCCTTGCATTCATCGTCCGTAAAAAGCACGGGCAGTTCATAACTCTCTGTCATGCTCCGCTTCTCCCTCTTTTGCTATTCTCCGAGAATAATATGCAGGAACCGCTTGTCCAGCATCAACGTCCGGTTCCAGGGATTCAGGATCACCCCCTCGATACCATCGGCAGTCAACGTCATGCGGAACAGCTGCTCCATATCTGTGAGAAAAGTGGACATTACGCTGCCGCTTCCCTTTAATTCTTCCTCAAATCCGGTGAAGGCCGACCACCATTTTTTCCCATCGGAGGTCTGCACCGCCTGCAGGCGCATGGCAGTTCCGGCGGCCTGTGTCACCGCTTCCTGCACATCTGCTGAGGGCGGTTCCACCGCCACGATAAGCTGTCCCTGCTCCCGCATACGTCTGCGCACCACCGTCAGAGCATGCGCCAGAAGTTCTTCTGTCGGCTCCTGCTGTAATGCCAGAATTGCCTCCTCTATTTTCTCATTTCCCTGTAAACCTTTATCTTTCTTTTCGTCCATATCACTGATCATATCCTTATTTTATTTGTCCTTTTCAGGCAGCTTTACTGCGTATTCCGGAAATATCCCGTAACTCCGGGATGCCAGGGTGCTGTCTCATGCTCCGTGTTCCATACGCAATTTAATCTGTCCTCACTGCGTATGGTGCAACGCACATCCATGCCCATCATACCATAAATGCCTCCGCAATTCCACTCACGTTTCCCTTCACACATTTTCCCTTCGCACATTTTCCCTCCGCGCATTTTCCCTCCGCACATTTTCCCTTCGCGTATTTTCCCTCCGCACATTTTCCCTTCGCGTATTTTCCCTCCGCGCATTTTTCCTCTGCGCATTTTCCCTCCGCGCGCTGTCTTTTCCTTGACAGTGACTACATTCATTGCTAACATGAGTCTGAGCATTTTCGCTTAGAAATGAGGACAATTATGAATACTTTTGACCCGAAGCATATTTACAGCGATGCCGCTAAACTGGCACGTCTGAAAAATAAAAAGCTTTTCCTGTTCGATATCGACGGCACCATTGCCGTAGGCGATACCTTGTATGAGGGAAGTGCGGATCTTCTCCGCTACATTCAGGCCATCGGCGGCAGGGCTTATTACATTACCAACAATTCCACAAAAAGCGGACTGGACTATGTGAAAAAATTCCACGATGCATTTCACCTGGACAGCACGGAGGATCAGTTCATCACCTCCGGCTATATGACGCTGCGTTTTTTAAAGGAGAATTATGCAGACAAGAAAATCTTCGTGCTGGGAACCGCTTCTTTTGTGGCGGAACTACGAAAGAATGGCCTCTGGGTAACCGAGGTCTGCGAGGACGGCATTGACTGCGTGGTCGTTGCCTATGACAGTGAATTAAATTATGCAAAGCTTACCGAAGTCTGCAAGGTTTTATTCACCCAGGATGTTCCTTTCTACGGCACCAACCCGGATCTGCGCTGCCCCATCGACTTCGGCTTTATCCCCGATTGCGGTGCCATCTGCGACATGATCACCGCCACCACAGACAAACAGCCCATCTATCTGGGCAAGCCCAGCAAAGAGGTCGTAAAGCTTTGCCTTGAAGTCTCCGGCTTCACTCCTGAGGAGACTCTGGTGGTTGGCGATCGTCTGTACACCGATATTGCCTGCGGCATCAATGGCGGCGTGGACACCTGTGTCCTATTCACCGGCGAGGCACAAAAAAAGGATATTCTGACTCCCGAAGGAGAACCGAATACCCAGTATCTGCCGGATTATGCTTTTGAAAATGTGCAGGAACTGTTAGATGCCTGCAAAGAATAAATTGAAAGTTAGTTGAATAGTTGTTATAAAATCTTCATGGGTCTATAGAAGATAAATTTCCCTGTAGGTACTTTTGGGGACGGGTAAAAAGCAAAAACTAAACAATATGGGTCTATAGCGAAAAATTCGTCTGTCAGATACTCAATTTCTTCAAAATGAGTACCTCAGAACCAGTTTTTTCCCTATAGACCCATATTCACCTTTTTATACGTTATTTGCAGCAAATTTAGTATCTCACAACACGTTTTTTCTGCATAGACCCAAAACGCAGAACGCCCACGATGGACGGAATGTCATGCCGCGATGTCTGTCGGAGGGTGTTGATATTTTCTTGAAAAGTGCTGAAAGACAGGGGG